>Ga0272448_1000966_pt1 | contig 40831 bp, 30 predicted proteins | sample YNPCB0191_FD_202220 | JGI IMG/M metagenome (GOLD analysis project Ga0272448, IMG submission 202220) | Hot spring sediment microbial communities from Yellowstone National Park, WY, United States - YNP-CB-019-1 | ecosystem: Environmental > Aquatic > Thermal springs > Hot (42-90C) > Sediment...
GCCGATAGACCCCGATTTTTCCCTGCTACAACCTGCCTGCGCTTTTTGAAACACGGAACGGTGTCTGGCCTGCACCTGCTCGAAGCGCGCCCGGTTCATCCCCAACGGCCCTCTTGAAGCGGGGGGATCGGCTCAGAAAAAGCTCCTCAGGTCGTCCGATCCCGAGGATCGGGTCTGGCTGAGCCCGGCGTCCCAGGACGGTCCCAAAACAAATCACGCCGATGCAGTGGGGTAAACGAAGGCTGGGCAGGTCGTCGAGAATCCGGTTCGTTCGAAGGGGCTGGTGGATTCAGCAGCGGCTGATTCTGTGGGGACGGCGGTGGTTCTTCATAGATAGGCACTAACGGACGGGAGGAAGTTCCAGGGGAAGCGCCGGCAGAGGGAAGACCTCCCCCCGACTCTTGCCCCGCCGAGTTCCCAGGATTTTCATAAAAGGGACCTCCTCCGGACGCCGGAGGAGGCGATTCCGCAGGCCGAGCAGGGATGGAATAAGCTCCCGCTCCAGGTTGGACAGAAGAGGGATAAGGGGCGGGATAACCCAAAGGGGGGTCGGATGGAAGAACCCTTGGCTCGGGACCCACGGGATGCCAGGAGGTGCTGGGAACACAGGAGTAGCATGGCAGGTTCCCCGGCAGAAACAGAGCACCTGGCGATGGCGACGATCCATTCATTACCCCGTAAAAAACCGAGGAGCCTGGAAGAACATAAGGTATGCAAACATAAGCCGAGCCGCTCAGCGGGCTGCCATACAGAACTCCTCCTCCCCTAGGAACCAGCACTATAGGAGCCCTCGGCAGGCTCCGGGTTCCCCCAAGTCCATAAGAAGGTATGGGACCTCCCCCTGCCGGAAGCGTTTCTTCTAATCCCCCGCCCAATATCCCCCAGCCAAACCGAGGCGTGTAAGTCGTCTGAATGGACACCACCGGGGCGGGGATGGCTGCTTGGCTTGGACAGGGATTTTTTAACGGAGGCAGCAGCCAATCCCACCCGCCTGCCAGGCAGGGCAGGGAAACCCCGCCTAGCACAAGCCAGATAATACCCCCCACGGAAAAAGGTTTCCTCACTGGGTTCGGGATCGGCGGCATAGGAATTTCCCCTTCGGTATGGGAATCCATCTCCTTTGGTGGAGGACAAGGAAGTCCCTGATCTGAGAAAGAAAACGTTTGCTTCCTCCGCCAAGTTCCTTCTCAGGACGATAACGAAAAACGCCCAAAAGAGAGGATAAAATGGCGGGAATCCCTACTCAAGCTTACTCATTTTTTATGCCGGAGGCGGAACGGAAGAGGAAAAATTAGGAAAAAATGCAACCTGATCGAGGGGGATGATAATACTAAGAAGAGGGGAAAAGTGGACAGAGTGGTCGCAGACCCCACTTTTTTGGGGGGCCTATGGAACTTGATACTTGGGTTTGCCCAACAGAGTATAGACCGGAGCGTAGATCGGTAGGTGTCGGTAGTAAACCTCAAGCATATAGATGCACAGACAGGTTACATAGAGTCGGCCGCCATAAGGTTCATAAGGGTCCTGGAAATCTGGGTTCCAACTTCCCATTTCAGGGCCTTTTTTGACCTGGGCACGGGGTACTGCCTCCCGCATGAGTTCATTCCAGGTCTTCCAATATTTGCTGGTCCGGTCCATATGGTGGCAGACTTGAGTGGCGTAGTACCAGTAATAGAGGTTCCGTTTTGCGGGAGAGAAATCGATCAGATTTTCTTTTTGGGTGATCCAATCCAGGGCCTCCGCCATGCGTGGTTCGTCTTTCGGCCAGCCGAGATACTGTCGGCACAAGAGGGCCTCGGCGGTCATGGCCAAAGAAGGCTCGACGCCTTTTTGATAGCAATAGCGAAACCCATCTCTGGCCGTGGAGCGATCCAAGAAACGTTCTACCCGGCGAAAATGTTCCGGGGGGATTTCCATACCCGCCATCCGTGCACTTTGCAAGGCCATCACCACCCAACCGGTTACAGAGACATCGCTGTCTTGGCCGGGGACGTACCGCCAACCGCCTTCCGGTGCTTGAGAGGCCAAACAGTATTGGACGGCCCGTTGAGCCGGGTCTCGAAGCTTTTCATCCTTGGTCATGGCGTAAAGTTCGCACACCGCGATAGTGCAAATTCCTTGGGTGTAGAAGGTGTGGTTGTGGGCGCCTTCATGGAAGAAGTTACCCGACGCATCCTGTTGCTTGAGAAGCCAGGCCATCCCGTCTTGAACATTTTTCTTATACTGACCTTTTTGGTGGGTATTGCCGTCGCCTTGGAAAGCCAATAAGGCCAACCCGGTTGCGGCTTCCTGGTTATCCTGCTGAGTGGCGCCATCCCGATAAGGACCTTTGAGGCTCCAAGAGCCGTCTTTGTGCTGTTGCCGAGCCAACCACGCCAAGGCTAAATCCACGGCCTCTTGGGTAAGCCGATTACCCCCGTAGAGGCCCGCCAGAGCTTTTTTCATTCCGATTTCCCGGCCATGCAACGCCAGACCGATCTGATCGACTTTTTCATCGCTGGTGGCGGTACGTCCGTCGGGCCGAATGACATCCATGATACTGGGCGCTGCAAAGGGGTCTTCCACTTCAACAAGGTTATCCGGCGTGATGACCGGTTCTTCTTTGGTCTCCATTTTTTCCATCCCTAACGGAGTGTCGAACTCCAATTGCTCGCCCAGGTGCTCTGCCCACTGCTCTCGGGGGACCAAAATCGTCAGGGTCTTTTTAGCCCACGGAGGCAACAGCCAAAGGCCCAAAATAATCAATAGCACCATATGGACCAAAAGGCTCACCAGCCAGGCTGGTGCATTCCGGACAGCCGCTTCCAAGACTTCTTCCTCTGGCTCTTCTGCTTCTTCCGGGGGCCTTTGCTGAGCGGTCGAGGAAGTTCGGCGTGCGATGGGTTTTGTACCTGGCCTTCCTGGCTGGACAGGGCTTGGCGCCCCCCTGGGAACTCCTCTGGCTTGGGTAGCCGGGATGGGGTAGGGTTGGGGGACTCCGGCGGGGAGGGGCTGGGCTTGCGGTAAAGACACCGAAATCGGTGGAACTTGGGGATATGGGGTAGGGGTGGGTTGTGTTCCCCCTATAGGGGTGGCTACGGGAATCGCCTGGGCAACGGAAGGATTTCCCGGAGGAACGGCCCCGGATTGCCCTACCGGAATGGCACGGGCTACCGGGACGGCCTGAGGAATCGGTTGCCCGCCAGGTACTCCTGAAGGAGGTCTTGCCTGGCCTTGGGACACCGGACCTCCAGGGAGCGATTGTGGTTGCCGTTCTTTTGGACTAGCCATATACGACTCCCCTCCGTCTCCTTCCCATGCCCCGCGTCCTAATTTGCGCGTCCTAATTTGACTGTATCCACCCGGCCATGCCCCTCCGACTTGTAGGGACTTAAAATCGCTCGTACTCCACAGATTGTGGCCATTGGTTCCGGTGGATACAGTCAAACTAAGAAAACTCTTCAGGAGCGGGCATTAGGGGCCTCCTGCCTGGAAACTTCCCACCGGAAGAAAACCCTTCTCTTGGATTGTATCACACTTTTGACCCAGCCTACAATGAAAATATCAGGCGGTTCCGCTTGTATTATTCCATAAATTGCGGGACAAAAAAGCCACCCTTGGGAAGATGGTATTCTATTATCTAGGGGGAGCATGCCCCCCATATGGGATTTTGCTCAGAAAAGGAGGCCGTTGCCCCGGAAAGGGATTCCCCAACAGACCGTCTCCTTCAGGGAGGTTTCTTTTCCCTTCCCGATCCGACTCAAAGCATGTTGGGAACCATTCTTTGGAGGGGGGTAGCTCAGGTTTGGTCCCTCTCCGGCTTGCTCTTTTGGGATTTTTGGGTAAACTAAAGAGTTTTAAGCAGAATGGGGATGGATGGCTCTTTTGCCTTCCCAATAGAGGGGGCAGACAAAACTCAGAAAATTCGGTGGGATTGCGGTGGAAAGGGGAATCTTGCCAGCGTAGCTTCAATTGGCAGAGCACCGCACTCGTAATGCGGGGGTTGTGGGTTCGAGTCCCACCGCTGGCTTTTGCCTGCTTTGGCCCTCAGAGGAAACGACTTTTCCTAGGCCCCATGTTAGCTGGGGGACTTGGGGGATAGGTTGTGGTACCTCGGAGGGCCGCACATGGCCTTCCCGAAAAAATCCAAAGGATATCTAAGAAGCTGTCCCGAAATGGGCCAATTTGGACTGTTGCGAAAAAACCGGGGGAAACTCCCACACGGGGAAAAACCTAAAAAACAGCGGTTTTCCCACATCCTCCGGTTCCCGGCCAGAACCGGTCGGACGGAGAAAATGGAATTTCGGGACAGCTTCTAAGCGATGGAAGAAGCGAAGCCTACGGAGTCTTTCCCCCTCGGGGTGGGGAGATTTTCTATGGACTTCCTGTCCTTCGTGTTTTAGGAAACTCTAGATCATAGAGCCGGAACCAAGAGGCAGCTTCTTTTTTTGAACAACGCCAACGTGGAGGGAATCTTTCGATGTCGCAGAGCATGACAACGTCGGCAGAATCCAAGCCGACCGTGGACATCAAACAGATGGTCTTAATCGACAGTGTGTTTGGTCCGAAAGAGGTCCAACAGATCGCCGATGCCATTGCCGCAGACCTAAACCAATATCGACTGCTTCGAGAGGCGGTTGGAGAATTGGAGCTGAAAGAGGAGCTTAGCCATGCGAGTATGGTCCGACTAGGGACCTGCCAATATCTGCTGGGTCGGTATCGGCGTGCGGTGGAATCGTTGCAAAAGGGAGACGGCGGCGCCTTAGCCCATTATTACTTGGCCAAGGCCTGGATCGCACTCCAAGAATACCAACGGGCGTTCGATAGTTATACGGCAGCCCAAAAAGCCGGTTATGATCCTGACTATTGCGCTTTAGGCCAAGCCGAGGCCCTCCGCCTAATGGGCAAACCCACCGAAGCTTTGGAAATTCTCGACCGTCTTTCCGGCGCCATAGAAGAGACGGCCGAATATCTGTTCCAACGTGGGGCCACGATTGCCGCTTTAGGGGTCAATGCGGCGGAAGCCGTGGCTTTATATGAGCGAGCGGTGGAGGCCGATCCCAATCATCCTGGCGCCCTTTTCGGTTTAGCCATGGAAAACGACCGCCGAGGCAATGACGAAGATGCCATCAACCTTTACAAACGTTCCGCAGCTCGTTTTCCTCCTCACCTGGGCGCCTTATTCAATTTGGGGGTGTTGTACGAAGATCATGGCCAATATGAATTAGCTGTCCAGTGTTATCAGCGGATTCTGGACGCTTATCCCAACCATGACCGGGCTTGGCTCTTTCTGCGAGACGCCCAGGCTTCCAGCAGCATGTTCGTGGATGAAGACATCCAGAAAAGACGGGATCGCCTCAGTCAGATCTTGAGCATCCCGGTGAGCGATTTCGAACTGTCGGTCCGAAGCCGAAATTGCCTCCAAAAAATGGGGATCATGACCCTGGGCGATCTGTGCCGAACCACGGAACAGCAATTGCTAGCCAGCAAAAATTTCGGGGAAACCAGCCTCCAGGAAATCCGGGAAATGCTCGCTTCCAAAGGGCTGTCGCTGGGGATGTTTGCTTCGGAGAAACGGGCGCCAGAGCCTTTGAAGCCTGAGGTCCTCTCTCCCGACCAACAGGCCCTCTTAGGCCGACCGGTTACCGATTTGAACCTCTCAGTCCGCGCTCGCAAATGCATGATCCGCCTAGGGATCAATACCCTCGGCGACTTGATCCGCTACAGCGGGGATGAATTGCTGGAGTGCAAAAACTTCGGAGTAACCAGCCTCAACGAAGTGCGAGAAAAGCTCCGGCAATTCGGCTTAAAACTTCGAGGGGAATAAGGGGCAGCCCCGCGCCCACGCTGCCAGAATGCAAGGAACTTCCTTTTCTTTTCGCGTGGACCATGTGGATGCCCATACCTGGGCCAGACGGAGCACTTTCTGCACTCCGCATGGGCCGGTGGAGATGCCTACTTTTATGCCCGTCGGCACCCAAGGTACGGTCAAAGGGATCGAACGGAGTCTGCTTCAAGCCACGGGCGCCCAAATGATCTTGGCCAATGCCTACCATCTGATGCTTCGGCCTGGGGTGGAGGTGGTGCGGGCTTTAGGGGGATTGCATCGGTTTTGTGGGTGGAAAGGGCCGATTCTGACCGATAGCGGCGGCTTTCAGATTTACAGCCTAACCCAGATGACCCAGATTACCGAGCAGGGGGCCCGGTTTCGTTCTCATGTGGATGGCCGATTGTGCGAGCTTTCTCCAGAACGGGCCGTCCAAGTCCAAGAGGCCCTGGGATCGGATGTGGCGATGGTGTTGGATCATGTGGTGGGCTTGCCTGCCCCACCAGAAGCGATTCGGGAAGCGGCGGAACGAACCGTTCGGTGGGCCCAACGCTCCAAACAGGTTGCCCAGCGATCCGACCAAGCCCTGTTTGCGATTGTCCAGGGCGGTTTGGATGTGTCCGTCCGCTTGGAGTGTCTTGAACAGTTGGTGGAGTTGGATTTTCCTGGCTACGCTATTGGCGGGTTAAGTGTGGGGGAAACTCCGGAGCAAATGCGTCAGGTCCTTCAGGCTCTTACGCCGGCGATGCCCTCGGATAAACCTCGGTATCTGATGGGAGTGGGCCGACCAGAGGACATCCTGGATGCCATTGCCTTGGGAGTGGATATGTTCGATTGCGTCTTGCCGACCCGAAACGGGCGAAACGGTTGGGCGTTTACCGATCAGGGAGTAGTCCGAATTCGCAATCAATCTTATGAGCGGGATGGTCGTCCTCTAGAAGAAGGGTGTCCATGCCCGGCTTGTGAGCGTTCTCAAGGGTATCTGCGCCATCTGTTTTTATCCGGCGAGATGCTTGGGCCGGTGTTACTCTCTTTGCACAATATTTGGTATTATGAACGTCTTATGGCCCAGGCCAGGTTGGCTATTGAAAAAGATCGTTTTGAACAGTTCCGTTTGGAAAAACAGGAGCTTTGGAGAACACAGAAAAATCAAGAGAGTAAGTAAAAATGGGAAAAACAGGAGGTTTGCAGGCCCCGTTCCTCCTGCCTCACCTCCTGGGAGATAAAAGATCGGAGGAATAGTCTCTTACCCAAGAAATGGAAAGAGCAGAGAGAAAGGGCCTCTTCTGGATTTGGTCCTAGGGAGTCCTCTTGCCCGTCTGCCGTTGGGACCTTAAGATACCCGGCTATATTTTTCGGGAGGAACATGGGACCCATTCGCACAAGAAGGGATACTGCTCCGAAAACGGGAACCGGATCGGCCCGGGGAAGAACGACCTCTGGGATGGCTTTTTAAAGGGCAAACAGGCCCAGAGAGGGTATCTTTCCCAGCGGATGGACCATCCCTGCCCTGTTTTTAAAAGATTTACTTGCAGAGAGGTATTTTTGCCCGGCGGCTCTGGTCGGATAGACGGTGTTCCAACAGATGAGGAGATTTTTGTGAATCCCTACGTTACTATTCCTATCCTTTTGGCCCAGCAGCAACCAGAAGGCCTCGGCATCGGGGCGATGTTGCTTCCGATGTTAGTGATTGGTGTTTTGTTTTATTTCTTGTTGATCGTTCCGCAGCGGAAGGAGCAGCGGAAACGGCAAGAGATGCTGGCCGGCTTGAAGAAAAACGATCGAGTCATTACGATTGGAGGAATTTACGGCGTGGTGGCCAATGTGCATCGGGAGGCTGACGAGGTCACGCTGAAGGTCGATGAAGCCACCAATACCAAGATTCGGTTCAGTTTGAGCGCCATTGCTCGAGTCTTAGGCGAAGGACCTTCCGAAGAGAATAAATAAGTCGTTGTGGACGGTTTGAGAAGGGTCCAGATGGGTTTTTGCGGGAAACTAGCAGGCAGGAAGAGAAACGATGTCACCGTTGTTGTATGACTTTTTGGCGGCCCTAGCGATTTTGATCATTTCGTGGATTCTGGGTGCCTATTTGGCTCGTCGCTTCCGGATGCCCGATTATGGATGGAAATTTTCGGTCATTTTATTTTCCATTCTGACGGCGGGGGCGATTTTGGCTACTCGGTGGCCGCCCGGTTTGGGCATCGACCTCCGCGGCGGGGTGATTTTGGTCTATGAAGTCGATCCGACCAAACACGATCCATCGCAGCGGGTGGATATGGATCAGTTGGTGGCGGCCATTATGCGGCGGGTGAATCCCGGCGGCCAACGGGAAGTTACCGTCCGCCAATACGGCGAAAACCAAGTCGAAGTGATCATCCCCCAGGCCGAGCAGGCCGAGTTGGAACGGATCAAACGCATCATCAGTCAGACCGGCAGTCTCGAATTTCGCATCCTCTGCAATGATCGGGATCATCCGTCGATTATTGAAAAGGCGGAGAAAAGTCCGCATCTCCGGGAGATCACCGCCGCTGAGGGAAATGCCTGGTGGGTGCCGGTGGAGAAGGGGCAGGAGAGCGATTTTGCCGGACGAGGATGGGAAACGGCTGACTCCGGCAAGGGCGATGGAGAGATCCACTGGAGGACGATCACAGACGAACGGGGTAACAAGACTCTGGAAGTGCTCGTCTATCAGGACCCCCATCATGTCAAGGGGGATTATTTGATAGATGTACGGCCAGGATTTGATAGGCGGGGGAGGATTTGTGCGGAGTTCGCCTTCAATTCGGAAGGGGCACAAAAGTTCAGTTATTTGACAAGCGAGCATGTGCCTGATCCTGTCTCGGGTTTTCGTCGTCGATTGGGCATTATTCTCAATGGCGCCTTGTACTCCGCTCCGAATATCGAAAGCACCATTTCCGATCGCGGCGAAATTACCGGCAATTTCACCCGACAAGATGTCGATGATCTGGTCCGGGTTTTAAAAGCGGGTCAATTGCCTGCCGCTTTGACTCAGCAGCCCATCAGCGAACTGGTCACAGGGCCTACTCTGGGCGAAGACCTGATCCAGCGCGGCACGATCGCCACCGTGTTGTCGATTGTATTTATCTTTGTGTTTATGGCTCTTTATTATCGAATAGCAGGTGTAGTGGCGTGTTTGGCTATGCTGATGAATCTGGCCATGGTCTTGGCCCTGATGATCACCATCCATGCAGAGCTAACGCTTTCGGGCTTTGCGGGATTGGTCTTGGGCGTGGGTATGGCGGTGGACGCCAACGTGCTCATCTATGAGCGAATGCGCGAAGAACTCGAGCGGGAAGCCACGTTGCGTATGGCCATCCGGAACGGCTTCCATCGGGCCATGTCCGCCATTATCGACTCGAACCTGACCACGTTGATTACCGCCGTGGTGCTTTATGTGGTCGGCACGGACCAGATCAAAGGCTTTGCCATTACGTTGCTTTTGGGCGTGTTGCTCAGCCTTTATACCGGGGTGTTCTGTTCTCGAGTGGTTTTTGATTTGATGGAACGGCAAGGCTGGATCACCAGGCTCCGGATGATGAAGATGCTTGGACGTACGGACATCAATTTCCTCAAGGCCAAGTATGCGGCCGTGAGCATTTCGGGGGCATTGATTCTGATTGGGCTGATCGGAGCCTGGGCTCGGGGCCAGGGACTTTTCAATATCGATTTTACCGGCGGCGTGTCCGTCGAAGTCGTCTTTAAGGAGCCTCAAGATATCGCTGAGATTCGGCGTGCCTTGGGCGGTCCGGACGGTCCTTTACCTGATTTGGCCGTCAGCGATGTCAAACTCCTCAATGAACCTAAAGGGCTTCGGTTTATTATCAATACCTCCTTGCAGCCGCCCACCGATCCCCAGACCGGTCAGCCTCTGATGAATCCCCGCACCGGCAAACCCTATACAGCAGTTCAGTGGGTTGAGGAAGTCCTCGTTCGGCAGTTCGGCCCCAAACTGGCCGCCAACAGCCTTTCGATCCAATCCCTTGAAACCATTCAGCCCCCTAAAACAACTCCGACGGCTCCTCCAGCGAAACCAGAAACCAAACCTTCGGCACTGTCCCCATCCGAATCCTCCAGAAAACCTGAACCCGCAGAGAAACCCGTTTCTTCCCAGCCGCTGATGCCGGAATCCAAACCCGTCCAACCGACTTCTCCACCAGCGGCCGAAACTCCTTCTGCCAGTCCATCGGAGACGCTTCCTGGGCAAAAAACCGGAAAGGGCCAGAAGCCCGAATCGTCCGCACCGCCCTCGAAGGAGTCTTCATCGCCTGCCGAAAAATCCGGCGAGAAAACTTCTCTCCGATTCGATCGAGGTTCACCGGCCGGGTTCATTGGCCTGGGATCGGAACAGGTGGAATCTGTTTTGTGGGCAGATGGGATGCATTCCTCTTCAGAATGGGCGGGGGACCAGGACCTAGGTCTGGTGAGTTTTGCCGATCCGCCGCCTGAATCGGCTAAACCCCAAAACGTCCCGGAGAGCAGGGAACCGGCCAAGACTCCCCCACCAGCGCCGCTGCCGAAAGTTGGTCCAGAGAACGTCCAAAAAGCGCCGGTGGAGTCCCCTAAATCGGAATCTTCACCGGAAGCTCCGGTAACGCCGGAACCAGTTCCCCCGAAATCGACTTCAGAACCAGCCCCTCATTCGACGCCAAAAGCGGAACCCTTTGTGGGCGGTGTAAGGGCTATAGTAACTTTTGAACATCGGATTGACTACGAGCGTCTGAAATCTCTTATTCAAGAGACGCTCCAGCAGATGCAGAGCGGTGCTGTAGCTTTTGAACTGGGCAATCCGGAATATAAGCCAGGTATTTCCACGGCATTTACCCAGTGGGAAGTGAAACTGGCCCTGCCGGATGAACAGGCCAGGAAGGTATTGGACACGCTTAGCACGAAGCTCCAGCAGTCGCCTTATTTTCCCTCCTCGAACGAGATTGGCGGCAAGGTGGCTGGGGGGACTCGACGTGAGGCGGCGGCCGCCCTCCTGGCCAGCCTGTTTTTCATCATCCTGTATATCTGGGTCCGCTTCCAGCGGTTGGTGTATGGATTAGCTGCCGTGGTGGCCCTCGTGCACGACGTCCTCATTACCCTGGGGGCAGTCGCCGTCACCTATTGGCTGGCGCCCATTTTGGGCTTTTTGCTCATCGACGAGATGAAGATCGGCTTGGATGTGTTGGCCGCCTTTTTGACGTTGATCGGTTATTCGCTCAACGACACGATCGTCATCTTCGACCGTATCCGGGAGATCAAAGGCAAGTCGCCCCAGCTTACCGAAGGGATGATTAACCGCAGCGTCAACGATACCTTGGCACGGACGATCATCACGGGCGGCGGCGTGATCATGGGGTTGGTGATCCTCTATATCCTGGGCGGCGAAGGAATCCACGCATTTGCCTTTACGATGCTCTTCGGCGTGGTTACCGGGACCTTTAGCTCCGTGTATATCGCCTCGCCGATCCTACTCTGGTTAGCTGGTCTTTCCGGCGAAGCCAAATCGGAACCCATCCCAGCCAACGGATCCTAAATAAGTCCACAAAATACCGGAAGTGGTTGGACTACTGTCGCCTCGGAAACGAAGGTATTTCTCCCCTTTGGACCACTTTCGAATTATGTGGAGTTATTTAGAATTCCTCTCGAATTCTTCAGGAGGATTTGAGGGCTAGCCATGCAGTCCTGCCGCTCATTCTGGATTTCTGAGCGCGGAGGAAGACGGTTTTTTTGTTCATCAAGTAGGAACGTTTTAGCCGAATGAAGGGACCTGCTTGTCAGGTCCGATGCCCCCGGAGGAACCTGCCTTGGAGCGACCCTCGACGGGCACGAGCAGCGTTCCCCTCCATTCGGCTAAAGTGTTGCATCAAGTAAACTTTTCCGTAACATTTTAGCCGAGCGGAGGATACCGCTATGTCATTCCTGCGTAAGCAGGAATCCAGACAATAGGGACTTCTTCTACTTTCTGGATTCCCGCTTTCGCGGCAGTGACAGCCCTCACCCGGACAACCGTAGGTTGGCCGGCCTCTTGGCGCAAAGGGGAGAGGCCAGTTGCTTCATTCGGCTAACTTGACTGTATCTACCGGAAGTAATTACCACAATCTGTTGGGTTTGAGCCGATTCTTGCCCCCTACAAGTTGTGGGGGCTTGGCCGGGTAGATACAGTCAAACTAACGTGTTACACTGTTCCTTCAGGATTTCCCGGAAAAGTTCGGCAAGGGTCGGCTCGTCGATTTTTCGAGGATTCAGTTTCAAAGGTATCGGAGTACTCTGAAAGGCATTTTGGGCCAATCGGCCAGGCCAGTCCACCTCTGCTGGCCCCGGCAAGACAATCCGTTCCAGCAAATTCGCCTTTTGAAAAAGTTGTTCAGTCTGGGCCAAGAAAGCCTCGGCAAGTTCGAGAGGATTTCGTCCGGGAAGAGCTAATCGGCGGCTCCATCGGGCTAATAGATCGGAACATTCGGTCATGTTATATCGCAGGGCAGCGGGAGTAACCTGAGCCACGGCCAGGCCATGGGGCACTCCTGCCAAAGCCCCCAATGCATGGGCCATGGCATGGCCTAGAGTGGCGCCGGCCTGTTGCAGGGCCATGCCGGCCATTGTGGCAGATAAAGCCAATGCTTCTCGGGCTTGCCGATCTTCGGGACGGGCCAACGCCGCCGGTAAATACCCCAAAATCTGTCCAATGGCTTCTTCCGCCAGCAGATGAACCAGGGGGCTAGCCCGTCGGCTCATGGACGCCTCCATCGCATGCGCAAGGGCGTCCGCCGCACACCTGGCCGTCAGTTCCACCGGACAACTTGCCATGAGCTCTGGATCGACCAAGGCTACCTTCGGGACCAGGACCTCCGCCGCCAGGGTAAGTTTCATCCGGATGTCCGGTTGGGCGGGGTCTTGCCAATGGAAAACCGCTAACGAGGTTACTTCGCTTCCGGTCCCGGCCGTAGTGGGGACGGCAAGGATCGGCAAGGCCTGGTCGATCCGACGGGCCGGAGTCGGTAGAGGCAGATAGTCGGCCAGCGGGCCGCCCATCCGAGCCAAAGCGGCTATCGCCTTGGCCGTATCCAGCACACTGCCGCCGCCAACGCCCAACACGACTTCGGCCCCGAAGGCCCGCGCCGCTTCGGCGCCTCGGTTGACCAACGGGACATCTGGCTCTGCGTCCACTTCTAAAAATTCCTGCACCGCCAACCCAGCTATGGACAACTGTTGCCGAACCTTTTCATAGACCGTTTCCAGGCCGACAGGGGTTCGGTAGCCAACCCAAAATATCCTTCGCCCCCATGGGGCTACGGTTTGGCTCAGTTTACTTAGCATCCCCCCGCCGAACCGAATTGGCGTACTTAAACGAAATTCCCAATTTGCCGACATGTTTTTCCCCTCTTGTAGGGACGGTTGAAGTATGTTAGAAACAATATTGTCCTTCCTTGCCATAGGTTGGGGAGGAGGGGGATCGACCCATGAAGGTAATTTTTTATAGATCGTTTTAAGGTCGCCTCCTCTCCCGATGTTCTTCCTACCAGACAGTCCTTCCGTGTTGTTGACGAAAGGAGATTGCCATGTCGCGGTTTTCCCGTCGTGAATTTGTCAAACAGGCCGCAGCAGGGTTTGCCGTCAGTTTCACCATTGCCGGTACCAAGGCCTCCGGCCGGGTCTTGGGGGCCAATGAGGTCATTCGTATTGGCATAGCGGGCATTCGGGGTCGAGGTAGCGAACATATTCGAAGCTTTGCCAAAATCCCTGGTGTGCAGATTACCCATTTGATTGATCCAGATCGTCGGCTGTTTGAAGCCCGCAGTGCCCAGGTGAAACAGTTGGGCGGCAACACGCCGAAATGTTTTCAGGACATCCGCAAAGCCCTGGAGGATAAAGAGCTGGATGCCATTTCGATTGCCACCTGTAACCACTGGCATTCGTTGATGACGATCTGGGCGTGCCAGGCGGGCAAAGATGTCTATGTGGAGAAGCCGGCCAGCCAGGTGCTCTTTGAAGGCCGTAAATGCCTCGAAGCGGCCCGAAAATACGGGCGTATTGTACAGCACGGTACTCAGAGCCGATCGGACCGCAAATGGGCCATTGCCGTGGCCGCCGCCCGGAGCGGTAAATACGGCAAACTTCTGGTCTCCAAAGGCTACGCTTCCAAGCCGCGGTGGAGCATCGGCTTTAAGCCCGTCAAAGAGCCGCCGTCGGAATTGGATTTTGATCTTTGGCTCGGCCCGGCGCCCAAGCAACCCTACCACGAAAACCTGGTGCATTACAACTGGCATTGGTTCTGGGACACCGGCAACGGCGAGATCGGCAACCAGGGAGTCCATCAGATGGACATTGCCCGCTGGGTCATTGGGAATCGGCTACCGAAAAGTGTCGTTTCCCTGGGAGGCCGATGGGTCAATGAACCCGACTACAAAGACCAAGGCCAAACCCCGAATATGCAATTGGCCGTCTTCGATTATGGCGATGTACTCCTGGTCTTTGAAGTTCGGGGCTTGGTCGGTCGAAAAGGCTTGGACGGCAAAGAAATCTCGCCCCAAGTTACCAATGAGTTTTACTGCGAAGAAGGCATGATCACCGGTGGCGTGTTTTTCCCAAAAGGAAAAAGCAAACCCGAACCGTTAGGCGATTTTGAGATCGACGTGAAGCCCGGCGACCACTTCGCCAACTTTATCCAGGCCGTGCGCAGTCGAAAGGTCGAAGACCTGAACGCCGACATTCTGCATGGGCACCTGTCGTCGGCCCTTTGCCACCTGGGCAACATTTCCTACCGGTTGGGCAGCCAGGTTCCGTTCAGCCAGGAACCGGCTGGTTTCCCCTTAGCTGTGGCGGAAGTGCGGGCCTCGTGGGAAGCCATCCAGAAAAACCTCAAAAATGCCCTGGGGATAGACCTGAACAAAGCGACCTACACCTTAGGGCCGAAATTAGCCTTTGATCCGGACAAGGAGAAATTCGTAGAGAATCCGAAGGCCGACGCCTTGCTGACCCGTCCGCCTCGACCGCCCTTTGTCGTACCCGACCAGGTCTAAACGGATATTGCCGTCTTCTGAGAACGCCCTTGGGTGGACGCCCCGGACGGAGTGGCGGCGTCTGCTCGTTTTTTTACGATAGGTCGCCGAGTCAGCCTAACTCCGCTGGATGAGATAGTCCAGGAGGTGGAAAGGTTACTGTCCGGTCGGCGGGGTCGAGGAGGCCGACGGCGAATCCGCAGCTATGCGTCGCCAGGCCACTGTCAGCCAACCATCTCGGGCTTCCCAATAGACCAGTTGGAGTTTCCCGACAGATGGCCAGGTTTCGGGCAACACAACCGGCTGGGGAATCATTTCCGGTGGAAAGATTTTTTCAAACCGCCGCTGGAGCAACTCCTTGAGCACTTGTTCCTGGACCGAAAGTTGCCGACCCGGCTCAAAATCCGACGGGAAAATCCGTAATTCGCCTTCCCGCACCGCTCGATAGCCTTCCGGAGTTTTTTCGATCCGATACACGGCCGTAATATCCATGCCCGGATATCGGGTCTCTCCTCGGCGGAAAGCGCGTCCATGAATGGTGATGGTGAATTTTCCATCTCGAAATACGGCCAAGACCGGCTGCCCATGGGCAAAATACAACGCCCAAGGTTCTCCTTCCCGCTGAGTAGGCAGTTCTTGGAACAATTGGCCGAATACGCCGGGCTCTTGCCTGGCTCGATCAAAATGTTCATCCGTAAGGATCATTCCCGACAGGGCGGAAGCCGCCGTATTGTTCACCATCGTCTCATGCACCTGAAGGAGCAGATCGCTGGGGATGCCCGGCGAAGGCGGATCGGCCGCAGCGGCCAATTGGACCGGCTGCGCTTGGCAGACGCTCAACTCCACCGCTCGCTCTGTGGAACGTAGTTGAATCTGTTCCGGCCACAACCGCCGCTCCCATAACGGTTGTCGGAGCCGTTCTGTCAGCCGACGATTCGCCTCCGAAACTTCTTTCTCCATTTGCTGATCGAGCCGCTGCTGGAGGCGATCTTCCGCATGACGGGCGGCAATCCACTCGGCCGTCGGTTTGCTTTGACAAGTGCGTTTCCAAGCGATCCGTTCGATCAAACGACCGCCTCGCACCAGACCGATCCCCTCGATGTCGGTCTGGGTCTGGGCCTCCGCGACGGTCGGCCCCACTTGCAAGCCTTCCGGCAAAATCCACAATCTCTTTCCCGCTCGAAGGGTCGTCTGCCCGTTGGTGTAAATGCGGGCCGGGCCGTTGTATCCGATCGTCTCCGAATAGGTAACCCCGGTAAAATGCAGGAGCACTTCGGCGGCCTGAGCATTGGTAACCAACGAGCTGATAATTTTTCCTTCGGTGCGGCCTGTACCGTGAATCTCGGTTCCTAAAATCCAATCGACCACGGGCGAAACGTCTTCCACGGAGCGGTCCAGGCCAGCTTGGACTAGGGAGGCGGAGACTTTTGTTTTGAGATTGGCTCGGCCAAAACGCCGGCGGATATTTTCCACCAGCCAGGGCGATTGTCGGGCGTCTTGCAACCAGCTCAGCATCTGGCCGATCCCTACCGTTTGCTCCGCGGTAGGGATCGGACCTAATTTTTCTAACTCTTGGGCCAAGTTCGCCAGCACCGTCCGATAGTTCGTCTTCAATTCTGCTTGGTCGGTCGTGCGAAGAACGATCAGCCAATCTTGCAAAGCCCGACGGACATCCGTAAACCAATACAGCCCCAACCCCTCAAAACCAGCATCGAATTTATAGTAGATGGCATCCAGACGGTCCAAATCGGCTTGTTGGCCACGCCGGATTTGTTCGATCAAGTCGTTCCAGGCCAAGTAGTCTCGCCAATTTTGGCCGTTAGAACCGGCCAACGTGAGCCGTTCGTCTAGGGCGGCCACAGCCGCCTTCAATTCTCCCTGCACCCGCTGGACCGTTCGGGGGCCAAAAGGAAGAAAGACCTTTTGCGAAGCCCGAACCTGCTGGGCTAATCCCTTCCAAGAGTCCCCTGTAATTTCCGTCAACCAATCCTTTAAGGCCTCCCGGACCCGTACAAAAGGCGCTAGTTCCAGCCCATCGGCTTCTCCATAGTAACGGCCTAACACCTCAACCAAAACCTGAGGGTCAGCTTGGGTTCCTTGGGCCAACTCTTTTTCTAACCGGGCCGACTGGAGATATTCCCGCCAGGCTGCTCCATGGGGTGTGGTATCCAACCAGGCGTACATTCCTGCTAGGGCCTTATGGAGTTCTTCTTGGGTTTGCCCTGCCCAGACATCCAAAGACAGCCCCCCAAAAAGGACTATCATATAAAATAATGTCGCAAATCGTTGTTGTTGCATTCTCCATCTCGGAAGCCAATGGAAAGATTTCATCACGGATGATTCCTTAAAAGGGGGGGGAGACTCACCATCTGCGACAGAAAAGTCTAGGAGGGTGGGACCCCTGAAAGTTCTGTTTCCCAAAGCTGTGGGAGAATTCTATGAGTTTACTCTCTCGGAGAGCCTAGAACACCTCAACGGCCTAGAGTTCCCAAAAACGAGGTATATATGACAGGATAAGGACACGATCTCCCCAATGATTTCGGTTGTCTGGCTTGGTCAGGGGCAGTGTTATTGGCCCAGAAGAAGCCCCTCAGACGAGGTTCAAAAAAGAAAAGGCCCGTTTATTCAGCTTAGAAAAACCAATTCCCCCTATTCAGGGTGGGAAGAAGAAAGCAATACGGTGGGAAAACCACGTCTGCAATTCAGCAAGATACTCCCCCTCTCCTAAACAGAGACGCCACCCCTCTAAGATGGGTAATATCCCCCCCGCCCCCTTTACGTTGTAACAGAGCGGCAGAAGGGATTCGAACCCTCGACAACCGGCTTGGGAAGCCGGTGCTCTACCACCTGAGCTACTGCCGCAACCTAAGCCAGGAATTCCCGTGGAAGTAAAAGCAAAAGAGTAAAAGTCTGTCTGGTTTTCCGTTTGGGATGTATATCCTAACTAAAAATCTTAGCGAAGGTTTGAAGGATTGCAAGAGGGAGAACCGGAAGGTCGCTTGGCGGCGGAAGGAACTGGTGCCTGCTTTAATCCTATATTTTAATACCGGAGTATTCCCCTCGGAGGGATTTTCAGAAATCGGGGGGTACGTCGGCATTTTTCTCGGAAAAAGACCGCTCATGCTTCTTGCCCCAATTCCCTTGTGAGCCGCTCCTTGACGACCTATTTTAGGCAAGATATATTTTTACTTTCTTTTTTAAGAAAACCCTTGGGTTTGAAAAGTCCCTTTTGCCCAAAGAGTCGTTCCTAGGAAAGACAGACGGGCAAAATTTTGAATTCGTAACATTTTAGCCGAATGAAGCAACTGGCCTCTCCCCGCCGTGGGAGAGGCCCCCGTGTTAATCCTGCGCAAGCAGGAATCCAGGAAAAAAACAACTGGATTCCCTCTTTCGTGGGAATGACATACAAGGAAGGATTTCGGCGGCACAAAGGACGCCTGGACTGCTGCTTCCGCAGGTAGGACACGTCGCTTCCCTCCATTCGGCTAAAATGCTACTTAAATTCTTCGACGGGGAACATTGGGGCCGATTTTGTAGCCCCAGGCCAGATGGGGGGAAGGCGAAGAGATCAGGTTTTTGATATGGCACTAATTTCTGTTGAACCAATGAGTTAAGGAAAGGGAATCATCGCATGGCTACCAAATATGTGTATTATTTCGGACCGCAGGGGACCGAAGGCAATGCGCGGATGCGGAACACCTTGGGTGGAAAAGGAGCGAATCTAGCGGAGATGGCCCGATTGGGGTTGCCCGTACCCCCAGGTTTTACGATCATCGCCGAATATTGCAACGATTTTCTCGCCGCGGGCATGAAGTTTTCTTCCGAGGTGCAGCAACAGGTAAAAGAAGCCCTGGCCAAGGTGGAACAAGATACTGGGATGCGATTCGGCGATCCGGACAATCCGTTACTGGTTTCCTGCCGGTCTGGGGCCCGAAAGTCCATGCCTGGCATGATGGAAACGGTGCTCAACGTAGGTCTATGTTCTCAGACCATTCCGGGACTGGTGCGAAAGACCAACAATGAGCGGTTTGTGTATGACGCCTATCGTCGGTTGATCATGATGTATTCTGACGTGGTCATGGAAAAGGCCGAGGACATTACGCCTGAAGAGGGCAAAGGCGTCCGGATTCAACTGGAACGTCTCATGGAACAGATGAAGCACGAAAAAGGGTACAAACTGGACACCGACCTAACGGCCGAAGACCTCAAAGAGTTAGTGGAACAGTTCAAGCAGAAGGTGCAGGAGGTGCTAGGTCGGCCGTTTCCGGATGATCCGGAGGAGCAGCTTTGGGGGGCGATCGGCGCGGTGTTTAAGAGTTGGAATGGACGCCGGGCCGTCAGTTATCGTCGCATCGAGGGCATCCCCGACGATTGGGGCACCGCCTGCAATGTTCAGGCGATGGTGTTCGGCAATATGGGAGATAATTCGGCCACGGGAGTAGCGTTTACTCGAAATCCGGCTACTGGTGAAAATAAGTTCTACGGTGAATGGCTTATCAACGCCCAAGGCGAGGACGTGGTCGCCGGCATCCGAACGCCTTTCCCCTTGAACGAGACCACCAAGAGCGAACAGAACCAACATCTGCCTTCGCTTGAAACAGCTATGCCGAAACTCTATAAACAGCTTGACCGCATCCGGATTAAGCTTGAACGGCACTATAAAGACATGCAGGATATCGAGTTTACGATCCAGGAGGGCAAGCTGTACATGCTCCAGTGCCGCAGCGGCAAACGGACCGGTACAGCCGCCTTGAATATGGCGATGGACATGCTCGAAGAAGGGCTGATTGACGAACAAACAGCGGTGCTTCGGTTGGAACCGGCCCAGTTGGACGAGCTTTTACATCCCATTGTCGATCCCAGTGCGGAGAAGAACGCCAAGCCGTTTGTAACCGGTTTACCGGCCGGTCCGGGCGGGGCGTGCGGCAAGATCGTTTTCACCAGTGAAGATGCTGTCCAGTGGGCCGGGCAGGGCGAAAACGTCATCCTGGTCCGAGAAGAAACCAACCCGGAGGACATCGAAGGAATGCGGGCCGCCAAAGGAATTCTTACCGCCCGAGGCGGTATGACCAGCCATGCGGCGTTGGTAGCCCGCGGCTGGGGCAAGTGCTGCATCGTCGGCGCCAGCGCCCTAAAAATCAATCTCGATGCCAAGACTCTCAGCGCCGATGGCCAAACCTTCCGGGAAGGCGATGTCATCACGCTGAACGGCACCCGGGGACGGGCTTACCCCGGCGCTTTGCCGATGATCGAAGGCCGGGAAAACCCCCGCCTGCAAAAATTTATGGCCCTGGTGGACAAATATCGTAAACTCGGCGTCCGGACCAACGCCGACACCCCCGAAGACGCCCAGGTGGCTCGATCGTTTGGCGCAGAAGGCATTGGTCTGTTTCGGACGGAACACATGTTTTACGGCGCCGGCGCGGAAGTGCCGCTGTTTATCCTTCGGAAGATGATCCTGTCTGCCACGCCCGAAGAACGCAAAAAGGCCGTCGATGAATTGGCCCCCTATGTCAAGCGGGACGTCCAGGCCACGCTGGAAGCCATGGACGGGCTGCCGGTAACCATTCGGCTTCTGGACCCGCCCTTGCATGAGTTTGTGCCGCAGAATGAGTCGGCCCAGAAGGAACTCGCAGAGTCCTTGGGTATCTCTGTCGAAGAGGTCCAACGTCGGGGCGAAGCCTTGCACGAGACGAACCCCATGATGGGCCATCGCGGTGTACGCCTGGGCATCACCTATCCAGAAGTAACGGAAATGCAAATCCGGGCGATCTTCGAGGCGGCTGCCGAACTGAAAAAGGCCGGCAAAAATCCTCGACCCGAACTTATGGTTCCGGTTACCTGCTCTGTGGCCGAACTGAACGCCGTCAAGCCCATTTTCGACCGCGTTCGTAAAGAAGTCGAAGACCAATACGGCGTCCGGTTGGAATGCCCTTATGGCACCATGATTGAGATTCCACGGGCCTGTCTAACGGCCGATAAGATGGCCCAAACGGCCGAGTTCTTTAGCTTCGGCACCAACGACCTGACGCAGATGGGGTTTGGGTTTTCGCGGGATGATATCGGCGTATTTCTCCAGGATTATCTGAAAAAGAAAATCCTGCCCGCCGATCCGTTCCAGACCATCGATCAAGAGGGCATCGGGGAACTGATGCGCATGGCGGTGGAGCGTGGTCGGAAGACCCGACCGGCATTGAAGATTGGCATCTGCGGTGAACAAGGCGGCGATCCGGCCAGTGTGGATTTCTGCCATCAAATGGGACTCAACTATGTGAGTTGTTCGCCCTATCGGGTGCCGATCGCCCGGTTGGCGGCGGCTCAGGCTGCCATCAAAAACAAATCCCGCCGCCGAACCCAAAAAGGCGATTCATAATTGCCGCCGGAGAAGAGTATTTTCTCCCTGGGGAAGATGGAGCGGCCCTGCGCAGGCGAAATCGCCTTTTCCCCTTGAGCGGGGAAGATCTCTGGTCAAGGGGATGTTATACTTATGTTCCCATATACCAAGGTGCACGGCAATGGCCGAGTCCGCTGTTCGTCCCTATCGTCGGATTAGTACTTTCCGGTCGGCTAAAGAGTTCGTCCAGTATTTGCACGCCCTGGATCCTCATGTGCCGTGTGACTTGGAAAGGCTTTCGGCGGCGGATGGCTCGCCGTTGGCCTGGCCCTGTCGGATTGGCAACCGCACGGTAGGGAATCGCTTTTGCATCCAGCCCATGGAAGGATGGGACAGCACACCGGATGGACGCCCCACCGAAAAAACTTTACGCCGGTGGGGACATTTCGGCCAATCCGGGGCCAAACTCATTTGGGGCGGCGAGGCGGTGGCTGTTCGGCATGACGGCCGAGCCAATCCCAACCAACTCTGCTATCGGCCCGAAAACACCGACGCCTTGGCCCAACTTCTGGAGACCCTGGTGCAGGCCCATCGCAACCGTTTCGGCGCCAACGCCGACAGGGATCTGTTGGTGGGGCTGCAACTGACGCACTCGGGCCGATTCTCCCGACCCAATCGTTCTGACCAGCCTGAACCGAAAATCGTCTATCATCATCCCGTACTGGACCGGCGGGTGGGCGTTGCTCCGGATGACGATTCGCCCGTGCTTTCGGATGCGGAAATCGCCGATCTGATCGAGGATTTTGTGCGGGCGGCTGAGGCGGCCCAAAAGGGCGGCTTCCATTTTGTCGATATCAAGCATTGCCACGGCTATTTGGGACATGAATTTTTGTCTGCCTTTGATCGGCCCGGCCCCTACGGCGGCGATTTTACCGGACGAACTCGATTCTTGCGGGAGACCATTCAGGCGGTTCGCTCGGCTTGTCCACGTCTGCTGATCGGCGTGCGGATTTCCATCTTTGATTTTCCTCCGTTTGGGGCCGATCCCAAGCGGACCGGCGGCGGCAAACTCGGCCCCGGCGTCCCCCAGCCGTTTCCTATACCCTATCCCGGCTTCGGCTGTAATCGCAACAATCCCTTGCAAATCGACCTTTCCGAGCCGATCCGTTTGGTCCGAATGCTTCGGGATGATTTGCGGGTGGAACTGGTGAATCTGACGGCCGGGTCGCCGTATTACAATCCGCACATCCAACGACCGGCGCTGTATCCGCCCAGCGACGGTTACCAGCCGCCGGAAGACCCGCTGGCAGGATGCATCCGACAATTGCGGGCCGCTGCCGAAATCAAACAGGCGGCGCCGGAGTTGCCCATGGCGGGAAGTGCATATACATATTTTCAGGATTTCCTCCCCTATGTGGCCCAGGCCGTGGTTCGCACCGGCTGGATCGACTTTGTCGGCCTGGGCCGAATGGTCTTGGCCTATTGGGACCTGCCGAAAGATATATTGGAAGGGTGTCCTTTGCAGACCAACCGCCTTTGCCGCACCCTGAGCGATTGCACCACAGCCCCCCGCCAGGGACTGCCCAGCGGTTGCTACCCGCTGGACCCATATTACAAAAACTCTTCGGATGCCGTCCGGTTGCAAGAGGCCAAAACCGCCTTGCGCAAAAAGCTCTCCTAGGGATCGGTTTGCCCCCAGGAGAGCACATTACCTGGTTCTCTTGGCTTTTTTCCTCCTCATCCCCTCTGGTAAGGGGCATAAAAGATTCGCTTCATTTTCCGGATTTTTTCGGGTGGGGGATGGTTGACGGGAGTTTTTGGGTAGCGTATGTATTAGAGCAACGGTATTTTTTACCTACATTCTCCATTTTCCCAAAAGAGGAGGTCCTACGATGAAGCGTCGGTTGCTCGCGGTTGGGATGGGATTGGTGATGGCCGTGGCGGCCCAGATGGGGACGGGTTCAGCGGAGGCAGCCTACTGTGGAGCGGCTCGGCCCTGCTGTCTTCGGCGGGTCTGCTGCGTGCAGCCTTGTTGCCAATGGACCTGCCATACGGTCATGAAAACCTGCGCCGTCGTCCAGTACGTGCCCAAACAGGTAACCTGCTATCGCACGGTCTGCCAGCCGGTCTATGAACAAAAAATGGTTCCCGAATGCCGATATGTACCTGTGGTGAAATATCGGGAATGCGTTGAGACCGTGTGCCGACCGGTCTATGAAACCCACCGGGAAACCCGCTGCGAGACCGTTTGCCGACCGGTCTATGAAACCAAAACCAAACAGGTAACCTACACGGTTTGTCGGCCTGTGTATGAAACCCGCTATCGGGAGGAATGCTATACGGTCTGCCGTCCGGTGGTGGAAACCAAGAAGGTGCAGGTCTGCACCGGGCATTGGGAGACGCGGCAGGTAACGGTTCCGAGCACCTGTGCGCCAGCGACCTGCGCCCCAGCGACGTGCGCTCCGAGCACCTGTGCACCGGCTACCTGCGGCCCCCGGGTGGTATGCCAGCGGGTGTGGGTGCCCGAAGTCGTGGAAAAGGAGGTCCAATGCGTCCGGTATGTGCAGGAGGTACGGACTCGCAAGGTGCCTTATACGGTTTGCCGATGGGTGCAGGAGGTGAAAACGGCCACCGTGCCTTATACGGTGTGCCGTTGGGTGAGCGAGACGTTTACCCGAAAGGTGCCGGTTCGGACATGCCGCTATGTGCAGGAGCAGGTAGTCCGTCGGGTTCCTTATACGGAGATGCGTCTGGAGCAGTATCAACGCCGGGTAACCTGTGTGCGGTATGTAGAAAAACAGGTACCCTACACGGTCACGCAGTGCGAACCCCAGGTGGTGTATAAGCAGGTTCCGGTGCAGGTATGCTGCCCTGTGCCGTGTTGCAAGGTGTCCTGCTGCGGGGGCTAGCAGAAGCCTAGCCTGGGAGGATTTCCCCTACAAGGATGGAATGGGATGAGAAGGAGCTGGGAGGCGTTTTGGCCGCGGCTATGGCGGGCGGCTCAAAATTGGCAGGAAGACCAAGCCGATCTCCTGGCCGCCGCACTGGCCTATTATGCGCTGCTCTCGCTCTTTCCGCTTCTGCTGATTCTGTTGGCGGCCTTTGGATACGTGCTGCGGTTTACGCCCCAGGCGCAGTCCGCCCAACAAGAACTGCTGGAGCTGACGGCGGAAAACACCTCCCCGTGGGTGGCCCGTTACCTGGAACAAGTCCTCACCCAGGTGGAAACCCAAGCGGACCTGAGCGGCCCGGTGGGCCTGCTGGTCTTGGTGCTGACGGCCATCGGCATCTTCTCCCAGTTGGAAAACGCCTTCGACCGTATCTGGAGAACGCCGCCGGCCCACTGGCAGGGCCTTTGGGGCGCAGTGTGGAATGCCCTAGTGTATCGGCTTCGAGCCTTTTTGATCTTGTTGGGGGTGGTGCTGGGGATGACCGCGGCGTTTTTCGGCAGTATGGCGCTGGCCACTGTGCGCACCTTGACCACCTCCTTCTGGGGCGGCCAGTTGCTGTGGAATGGCATGGAAACCGCCGTGGGGCTTTTGGCCAGTTGGGCCTTGTTCGCGGTGATCTATAAAACGATTCCCCGGACCCAGGTGGCCTGGCCGGCGGCTTCCGAAGGGGCCGCCGTGGCCGCTGTCCTCTGGGAACTAACACGCCGGTTCCTGGCCGCCTTCATCATCGGGCCGCGATATTCCGCCTACGGCGTGGTTGGCGCCGTGTTGGCCCTACTGGTCTGGATGCAACTTACCGGATGCATTCTCTTTTTGGGCGCCGAATACGCCCGAGGCGTCCAGGAAACCCCGGCCCAGGACCCATAAGAATCTCTGCCGGTGGGTGGCTCCCCCCAGCCAGATTACTCAGTGGAACGGCGGGGGAGGAGGATCGAACCGGTTAACCCTCCGACTGGCGTCCGAGGCTTTACTTCTCTCCCTACTTTCGTTTGACGGCTGGGGGCCGGTCCAGGGAGAGTTTCAGCTCGTTGGGGCCTTCCTGGATGGTAACCGGTTCCGGTAGGGTGATGGGCTGGAGGGCTGCTTGATCTTCCGGTCTTTCGCTGGGCGGGGGGTAATAGGTCGCCCGATATTGGCCGACCGGAGCGCCGGGGCCGCTTTGCATGGAAAGGGTCTGGAGAGTCACCAGTTCGAAGCGGCCGTCCGGTCCCACGGTGCCGGCAATGGAGAGGTTTTGGCCGCCCGGAGCGGGACTTTGGGCGGCGATCGGTTCCAGACGGAGTGAGCCGCCGCTGACGGGTTGGCCCGCCCGAAGCAATTGGCCGCGCACCGGCTGGAGCTTGGGCAACGGGGCTTTTGGCCGATCCGTGCCCCCACAGCCTCCCCCCAGCCCGCAGAGGAGTAATGCCCCAACAATTTGCCCCACCAGCCAAAAACGTCTCACCCTCATGGTCATTTCTCCTCTTTTTTCTGGCCGGGGCAAAACTTCTTTGCCCCAACAAGGCCGTTGAGTCCGCCGGGGTTAATATTCTCCGACCGGTTGGCCATCCCTGGGGTCGGCCAGACGTGCCCAAACCTGTTCGTTCATGGTGCCGGACAAAAACCGGACGCTGCCGTCGCCCAGTCCGACGTGCATGCCGCCCGGATGGGCCGCCTGGGGCCGGGTAGGCTCGCAGGTTTTGATATAATGCGGGGCCACCTGGAACATGGGCGAGGGCGGATACTGATCCACGGTAGTGCCCGCTTTGCTGGTGCCCAGATTAAAGCCGGGTCGCCAGATGCTATTGGAGTCGGCCCAGAGGCTTCCCCAAACCAAACTGCTGTCGATGTTTCCGGTCGGGTCGTTGCCGCAGGTGCCGTACATTTCGGCCAGGAAGATGGTGTTGGAAGTGCCGTCGGGGATGGAGCCGGGGATAGTGGCTGCTCCGTAGGTGATCTTTCGGGGCGGATCGCCGAAGACGTAATTGTTGCCGCCGTAGCAGCCGGCGCCCCAATACTTAGCGCCTCCGTGTGCGGTCTGGTTTTTGCCGTCCCGAATGGAAGGGTCCACCGGACATAGATAGGTGGGGATGACCATGGAATAGACGCCGCCGGCATAGCCGGTGGGTGTGATGCGATCCCAGATTGGTTGCTGTTCGATGAAGGGGAGGAGGAAATGGAACATAGTATAAATATGTTCCCCATACGAGGAGGTTACCGGCGTGTAGCAGGCCTTTTTGTTGTCGGTCCAGTAAGGATTTGGGTCCGCACAGGGGGCGGCCAGCGGCGGCAAAACCTTCCGGGCGTCATGGATATTATGAATGGCCAAGAGAATCTGTTTGACATTATTGGAACATTGGGTCCGCCGGGCCGCCTCCCGGGCCGCCTGAACCGCCGGCAAAAGCAACGCAATCAAAATGCCAATAATGGCAATCACGACCAGCAGTTCCACCAGGGTAAACGCCCGCCGAGAAAAGACACACGTTGCCATGACGCCCTACCTCCTATCCACTGTTCGGAAGAGAATGTTCGGGTATTCCTCCCCTTGGCCCCCCTCATTTTAACCGATTCACTCCCTTTAGGCACCGATCCCTCTTTCCTCCTCCCTTGGCCGTCGAGAGGACGGCTGAGGCGAAGCCGAGGCCGGGTAAGGGGGCGATGTGTCATTCCTGCGGAAGCCGGAATCCCGCAGGTGTCATTCCTGCGAAAGCAGGAATCCAACAAATGTCATTCCTGTCATTCCTGCCACACGTGTCATTCCTGCGGAAGCCGGAATCCAGTAAAAATAACGGCCTTCCCACTTTCGGGCAGTGACCTACAACGGGGTGAAAAACCCGGTGTGCTTCTTTTTCCCTCCCCCTGTCCTCTCGAGGGCCGGGGGAGAGGCAAGTGGGTTCATTCGGCTGAAGTGGTACGGTTTTAGTACTGGCTGGCGCTGAGGGGTTCGCTGCCGCGGGCGGTGCTCAAGGCCCGCCAGACTTTCAGGTCGATGGTATCGGAAATGAATCGGGCCGATCCGTCGCAGAAGCTGACCTGCACCCCGCCCGGATGCCGACTGCGGGCGGCGAAGTTGGTCGGCTCCGCAGAGGTGGCGACATCGCAGGGCGGATTCGGCTTGACGTTCTGGCAATAGTAGTCCGTGTAGATGCGATCCGGCAAGGGGCTGTTGGGCGGCATATACGTGGTAAATCCGGAGGCGTCTCCCCACCAACTGAAACCGCGCAGGTCCCGGCCTTGGCCGATGATCACCTCGCCGAAAAGCATCGTATTGCTCAGGCCGTCGGTGATGGCGGAGAAGTTTTGGGACCGTCCGCCGCCTCTTTCCATCCAACCATCACTAGCAAGTCGGACCCAATCAAACGGCGCCCCCATATGCACCAGGGTCGAATCCGAAGGGTGTTTTGCACCTTCGGTAAACCAGATCACGGTATTGCCGTAATTGGCCGCATAACTGTGCGATTTGATGTCCAAAATGGGGGCGTTCGGCCGGTCGCTGGGGCACAAAAAGGTAGCGATCTGGGCGGTGGTGACCGGCAAATTGACCGGATGGTTATACCGATTCTTCCACGGCCGAGCCGAAGGCGGGTCCCCGAATCCATCCGAGGCGGTCCCTTTGGGGCCGTGTTCATACAGTTGGAACAACGGTTGTTGCTCGATATACGGCAGGAGGGCCACCTTCCAGGTCCCCCAGCAGCAGCTATAGGCTCCGACCATGATGGCCCGGTTGGCGTCGTGATAATTATGGACAGCCAAGGAGATTTGTTTGAGATTGTTTAAGCACTGGGCCCGCCGGGCCGCCTCCCGGGCCGCCTGAACGGCCGGAAGCAGCAAAGCAATCAAGATGCCAATGATGGCAATCACCACCAGCAGTTCCACCAGGGTGAAGCCCCCGCCAAAGAAAACAGACCCGTTCCTTCTACCCGATCTGGCTTGGCTCATACCAATCCCCCTCCCTCAACGGAACTCCTTATACCCTAAACTGTTACCCTATCGACCTGAATGCCGGTTGACTTACCACCGAAAGACCTCCGGCCGGGTGAATACTGATTTTATTTCCCCCGTATGAAGAAAGCCTCCCTTGGGGCGATCCTGCGCTATGGCTTGGTAATTTTCCGGAAAAGGGCAGACAGCGCCGTAAGACTACCCATGGGGAAAAATCCGGGTTTTAGGGAATCTCGAAGGTAAAATGATTTTTCTGCCCGGCTTTGACTTCGACTTGTTGGTTACTTTTGCTGCCCCATTCTGGGGGTATTCGATCCTGGGCTACTGCGGGGGCCATACCGGGCGCTTCGTCCGATTTCACAGCGGTTCCGCCCACCGGAGAAGAGATTCGCACCCGGTATTTCCCGGGCGGCAGGCCATGATCCGCCGAAATGGAAAACTGGCCGTTTTTGATCTGGGCGCCGGTCATTTGTTGCTGTTGGGGATCGACCGAGGAAAAAGTAATCGTGCCGGATTCTAACGGTTGGCCTTTGAGTTTTACGGTACCGGAAATGGCCAGTTTTCCATCCGCCTGACCAGATCCGCAACCCAAAAGAACGATCATCCCCAACGAAAAAAGCAGACTATCCAGTTTTAGATATAGCCGGTGCATCATTTCCCCCCAGTTAGATGGGTTTGCCTAGAAAAGTACTTCCGACAAGAGCTAAAACCCTCCAGCCCCAAAACAGACGCGAGAAGAAAGCCAGGCGATGCACGCATTCATGCCAGAAAGAATTCCCGCCAAACATGAGGCCCTTCCTTCTCAAGCCCGTTGGAAAGAAAAGCTCCGGAGCAAGAGTCTCAGAAAAAATATACCCAAAGAGACGATTCTTTGTCAAGTTTTTGGCCACTAGGAAGTCCATCTTTTTCGCCTGCTTGTCAGTTCTGCCTGCTTGCCTCTCCCCTGGCGGGAGAGGCCGGTTTGGCCGAAGGACAGGCCGGGTGAAGGGGCCTCCCCTGGGAGTGCGAGCCTTCGGCCCGTGTAGGAAGGCGGACGAGACGTCCCCCCTCCCAGATTTCCCCCTCACCCTGACCCTCTCCCGCAAGATTATGCATCAGCTAGCGATGCTAGCGGCGAAGCTGGGAGGCTGCGTAAATGAACTGTTTTGTTCCATGTGTTCCTTTTTCCAGATTCTGGGTCCCTTTCCGATTTCTTAGCCCATAGCCAAGCGGGAAAAATCTTCGGCTTGGCCCTTCCGAATGCTAGCAATGCGAGCCCACCCCTTGAGGACGATCAGAACCCTGCTGGCCTGCCCTGCCTGGCAGCAACGCCGATGCCTCGGCTAAGCCCCTTACGCCGCCTTGCCGCCCGCTATAAGAGCGGGCCGGTCCCGCGAATGATAGACATAGACCGCATGAACCATCAGTTTCGCTTGTACCCAAAGCCGAACACGCTCCTGCCGACGCACCCAGTTGGGAAGCGGCATCAGGCCGCCCCCATGATTGGTCAGCCACGCAAATTGTCGCTCAATCTCTCCACGCACCGCATACAACGCTTTGCCAAACTCCGTCTGCAACAAGCCGATCGACCGCAATCGGGCCGGACTATGCCGCCGATGTCCCAACCCGCCCTTGGGCCGTTTTCGCTTCGCCACCAACTGACAGCCCTTCTCCCAGCAGGCATCATACAACGGGTTACTGTCCAACTGGCAGTCGCCGACCAAATAGCCACCCCGAGCAATCCGCGGCAAAAGCCCCAAGGTCGTCTCCGAGTCCGCCTGGTTCAGCGGCACCACATCCCAGGCCTCCGGCAAAGGCGATTGGCCATAGATGGCTACGATCTTGTATCCCCGGGCATAGGCTTTGCCCGCCCGGCCCCAGGCACTGTCCGGATCCTTGCTATGGCTGCCGAGGACCAACGGCTTGCTATCCACGATCCGCACCCACCCCATGCGAGGCCAAAAACGTTGCAGGTATTGGGCCATCTGATCCAACAACGCACGGACTTCTGCCGTTCGGAGCCGTCGGCTCATGGTCGATTGCGAGGGCAACCGAGCCTTGGGCCAAAGCCCCCCAGGCCAGTTCCGGGCCTGACAGGCCCACAGGACCGGCCGGTCGTTCAAGACCGCCCACAAATAGACTACCACAATTTCCGCATCCGTCCACCGCTCCAACACACCGCAGCGTCTGTCCAAAGACACTGCCAGATGATACAATATCTTCCAGAGTTCGCGTTCCATGACTTATCTCCTTTACGCCAAGGAACCTTTTTAGATAAGCATGGACGCGGACTCTTTTTTTATCCAGCCCCCGATTGTTTTATCCGGTCCACCCAAATTGCCCAATTTTACACTGAGGTATGCATAATCTTGCTTGGGAGGGAGGGGGGAGTGGCCAGAGGGAGTTAAGGGGAGGGGTGGGGGGAGTTGATGGGAGAGAACAAAGGGACAAAGGCGGATGGCCAAAGGCCGATGAACGTGCTGCGCCGGTAAGGAAACGGCTTTTCGGGAGGAAGTGGGAATGGGAGCGTGGTGGCGGGGGCTAGGGAGGCGATCTGCAATCCGGGATATGCGAAGGCGGAGGGGCGGGGACCTGCTCAGGTTTCGTCGATCAAAACTCAATCTGGCTCCGCATCTGGAAGATGTGTAAATGTCCCGGCGTGGCAGTCTGGGCCTGGTCGATGGTCGAATCAATGTATTCAAACGACAATCGGGTAAACGGATTCCAGTACCAATTGAGGCCGACGCCGTGGTTGCCGATCCGGCCGCCGGCCAGTTTGCCTCCGTCCAGGGCGTCCAGATAGGAATACCGATATTTTACTTCCCAGGCTCCTTTGCCAGTCTGGATTGTGCCGTCGCCGGTGCGCACCCGGAAGAAATTCTCAAACGGTTTCAACTGGCCGAAAGTCGCCTGGGATTTCAAATAATTGCGGTTTTCCCCGGTCAGAAAGTAGCTGACCATCACATAGCCGCCCTGCACCGTACAGGCCGACTGCCCGATCCGATCCACAAATCCGGCCATATACTCTGCCTGGGCCGACAGGGGACCATAGACCCAGGCCAATTCTGTGCCCAGTAAATCGGCCGAATCCGCCGGGATGTCACCGGTATCCACCGCATAGGAGGCCAAAAACGATTCCGGCCGATTCCGAAACCGCACGGTGTCTCGAAAGCATTCCCGATGGCTGTAGGCGATGCCGGTATGGAGCAGACCGCGGCCTTCGGTGGCCTCATCGTACCAGGGGAGCCAGGTCAACCGCATGGTAACGGCGCCGCCAAAATGGTCGTCCCGTACGAAGGTAACGCCCGGCGCATCGGAAAATAGTCCGATCGCCCAGGTGATCCGTTCCTGGGCCGTCGTATCGAAGGCCATGATTCCCACCCGGCGAGGCGGCATATGGATGGCCTCCGCCACCGACCGCTCCATAAAGGTGTTGTATCGGGGACTGGGCAACTGTTCCAGGCTGAACGGTTCTTTCATATGACCGATACGCACATTGCCCAACACCGGCAAATCCTTGATCCCTAACCACAAGTCCTCCACAAAGAGGCGGGCGAACTCAAACTCCACCTTGTAGCTCATCACGTCCGCCCCCGTCCCTTCGACGATCAGACGGGCTACCCGAGAGGTCAGCCCGTTTTGTTCGTCGTACCGCGATTTCTCCACCTGATCCTGGCTGAAGACCGCCCCATCGAATAGGAAAAGGCCCCGGACATTGATCGACATGGATTGATCGGCCTTTTTCCGGGCCGATTGCTTCTCCAACTGAAGCTGTTGGACAGCTTGTTCCAGGTCGGCCAACCGATGGGCCAAATCCGGGGAAGCATTGGGCAGCCCCTCGGCCAAAGAGAATCGGTCCGGGCTCAGCGGATATGAGGCCGGAAAGCTTTGCCCCATCTGCCCCACCCCACCGGCCAATGCCCCTTTGATGCCCCCAGGACCAGAAATCTCACGCCCAGAAAGCAGGGGTGACGCCGCTTCAGGGGCTGGCCCGGCAAGCTCTATCCCCGGAAATACAGACCCACCGGAAAAACTACCTTCGCCACCCGGTTCAGGCTCGGACCGGTCCAGCCAGTCGGGAGCAAAAACGGGGGATGTATCTGCCGGGGAGGAATTGGGCCGGTCCCCAGGGCTGGCCAACGTCCTACTTCCGCCTGTTAGTCCCGGCACACCAAGCCAAATGGCAAAAACAACCATCTCTCCGACGATCCAGAGGCGTTTTCGGAACCGCGCCGGTGGAAACAAGCTTGGTTCGGCTTCCATCAAAGAGACTCCAAAGAATAGAAAAACCCGCCGATCGGTGGCTTCTAAATAGATCCACATAATTGAGGCTGTCCCGAAATGGGTAGCCAAGAGGCGGCCCCGATCCCTTTCCCAACCGTTCTGACTGACCAAAATGCCGTTTTCTTAGGGTTTGGAGAAGCTTGGGGCCGCACGTTGCTCAGTCCATCCCGGCTAAAATGGAATTTCGGGACAGCCTCCCATACATAATTGCGAAAGTGGTCCAAGGGTGCGAAATACCTTCGTTTTCGAGGCGCCAGTAGTCTAACCACTTCCGGCATTTTGTGGACTTATTTAGAAAAGGGGATTCGTAATATTTTAGCCGAATGCAGAGTACTTTGTGTCATTCCTGCGTAAGCAGGAATCCAGGTGCCTTGTGCCACCCAAATCCCTCTCGGCCTCTCGACGGCCGGGGGAGAGGCGGGTTGCTTCATTCGGCTAAAGTGTTACGGGGATTCTAAGGAGGGGGGAAGTATATCCAGAGATTCCGGGTAAGGCAAGAACGATTCGGTTTGCCCGTGGGGGTTCTCGGGGCCTTCCAGCCGCTCCCATAGGAAGCCGTTTCTCCCAATCGTACGCATTCTGCCCTGCCTGCTCCCCTGCCGGGACCATCTTGTTTTGGCCAGGAGGGTTTGACCAAGCCCATTGGGGCTTGCCAGTTTGGAGGCTGCTGCAAAATCCAACGGCCTGGGTGGAACCGGGCCCTCCACATGGAGCATTGGAGGGCCGCCTTCCACGGCGTCTGGGGATTCCGGCCCGGATAAAACCGACGTCAACCCCCACCTTCAGGGGGTGCCCTCTGAATAATTCTTCCGAGAACTCTTTCTTTATAGATGAACCTAACTTATGGTGGCAAAATAGGTTAGCGAAAAATATTTCGTCTGCCAATCTCCTGGCTAAAAATTTTGGGAAAAATTTTCTCCAGATGCTTGACAGCGCCGGGGGGCGATTCTACTAACAAGGTGATGCTACGTATTTTTTAGTTCTCTTGGGTCTTTTGACCCTGCCTGGGCCTGTGAGCCTGGTGCAACAAAGGGGGCGAAAACCCAAGAGCACGAAAAAAAGGAATTATTCAGAGGTTCCATTAATGTATCCGGCGATCCGTTCAGTGGAGGTTCGTTTACAACTTCGGCGAACACCACCTGGAACGCCCAGGGTTATGTTACCACGCCGGTAAGCACCCGGATTCGGAACGTCCGGGTGGGCAAGACCTTTACCGGCTACGCCTATTATGGGGATGCCGGGGTCAACAACAATCCCAAGTTTTACGCCATTGATCTAGCGACCGGCGTTTCTACGGAATTGGGTGGGGCGGGCCAGCTTACCGGCAGCGGCTCTTTTGGTCTTTGGACGGTGGTGGAAGCGGGCGGTTATCTCTATGTGCACACCACGGATAACGGCATTCAAGTCTATAAAATGCTGGATGCCACCACGGTGGGGCCGCTGGTCTATACGTATAGCAAGGAGCTTATGGACAGTCTTTTCCCCGGCCTGGCCAGTTCGCAGTATTGGGGCTTTGACGTCAGTCCGGACGGGATGCGTATGGTCTTGAGCGGCGCCAATGGGCGGACCTATCTCATCTACGGCGTGCCGGAGCCGGGCAGTTTCGGGTTACTGGTTTTGGCTGCCCTGGGGGGCTTGGCTTTTTGGCGCCGGTGGCGGCGGGAAGGAAGGTAGGCCTTTAGCCGGGCCTTCTTGCTCGGCCGAGCGGCTCTGTCTGCCTTAGGGAAGACGGAGGGCTGAGACATTTAAGGCCGGTCTCCCATTCTCTCCTCCCAAATGGGTTTAGAGCCTATCCCAAAATGGCGGTCCCCTTGTCCGATCCTCCCATGGAGGTAGGTTTCAGGGGCCAGATAAATCCAACCCAGCTTGCACTCGCCTGATTTTGGGATAGGCTCTTAGTGCTCTGGATGGGGTTCCCCGGAAGCAGAAATCCAGGTTTTTCTGCGGAAACTGTTTTCTCCGGGCTGGTGCCTACCTACATAAATCCACATAATTGCGAACGTGGTCCAAGAGTGCGAAATACCTTCGTTTTCGAGGCCCCAGTAATCCAACCACTTCCGGTATTTTGTGGACTTATTTAGGAGGGAAGCGTTTAGACTGCTACTCGAGCAGGCCGGGGCACAAACGCCCCAGTCTCCCTTGAGATACCACCCCGGCTGGGATATGCTAATTTCTGGGATCCACGTGAGAATTGGGGGAGAATGTTTTCCATGGGTTTCCGGAGGACAAAAGAATGTGCCTTCTAAGGCAGTGCAGATGTGCCGGGTGGGCAGTAAGGGTCCGGTCTGTTCCGGGATCGATTGGGGGCCTGATATTAGGGATGGTGGGATTGGGCCTGGTAGCCGGGGTGGTGCTGGTCGGTTGTGGGGGGCCGGGGTTGGAGACGGTGCCCGTGACGGGCCGGGTTACCTATGGCGGCGGAACGTGGCCGAAGGAAGGTCGGCTCGATTTTCGCCCTGTAGCCGCTTTGTCAGGTAAAACCTTACATCCGGCTTCTGCCCAGTTTGGTACGGACGGCCGATACAAGGTGATGACCCAGCAGACGGCCGGTCTGGCGCCCGGCGAATATGTGGTGACCGTCGAATGTTGGCAAGAGCCGCCTACGATGGGCGACGCCCAAAATCCCCACGGATCGCCCGGCAAAAGCTATGTGCCGGAAAAGTATCGGGACCCCAAACAAAGCCCCATTCGCCTGAAAATTGAACCGGGCGACCGGAGCAAGACCTTCGACTTCGATGTGCCGAAACCCTAGCAGGTTTTGGAGACATAAGGAGAAGGGGACCGGCTTAGGGTGTATGCGGAGTGGACTGGACCGGTACGGTGTTTTCGGAAAAACGGAGCCTTGGGAACTTGTGGAACTCCAAGAGTGGGGCCTCTATGGATCACCAGAACGGATTATGGCATAAGTGGGTTTGGGTGGGTTTGGCCGGTTTACTGTTAGGCGGTTGTGGAACCGGTGCGTACCGCCAGCGGATGGAGAAGCGGATGGAGCAATTACGGCGGGGTGTGCCGGGCCAAGCCGAGCTGAGCGAGGCCGTGCAGCTTCCTGGCACTCCGCTGGAAATTCGGGTGCCCAAAGGGTTTTTGACGGCCCTGTCGCCGCAGGGCGGTTCGGAGCATCCGGCTCGGCGCACGCCGCCTTTTCCGCTGCCTGGGCTTTTAGGCGCTTGGGAAGCCCATGGGGAGCAAGGCGGGCAAAAGATGCCTTATTATCTTTACTTGGGTCTGGTGGAAAAGTCGCAGAATCCCCAGCAGCTCATTAGCCAGCGGATTCACCAGGAATGGCAGGATGCCCCGGGCGACTGGAAAGATTTTCCCGACGCCGAACAACGGGGCTGGAAGCGGTGTCAGGTGGTCTTGGCCGATCTGGAATGGGTGCCGTTGGACAGCAACGGGAAAGAACTGCCTGTTCAAAAAGCCACCGGTATCATGGATATTTTCTGCCTGCAAGAGGGTCAGCACTGGATCCTTGTCGCCTGCCGAGTTCCCCAGAGCATGGCCAGTCAGGTCCGGATGGAAGACATCTACCGAGTGCTGCTGGCCAACCTGAAGATCAAATCCTAAGTCTCTTCCTCTAGGCGGGCCTATGGCCTGCCGCGCATCTGCCGACGGTACTGGGCCAAGGTCAGGCCCATTTTCTCCTTAAACACAGCCCCCAGATATTGCCGATGCGGAAAACCCGCTTTGTCGGAGACCACGTCGATCGGCAGATCGGAGCGGGCCAGCAGCTCGCAGACCCGTCGGAGCCGAATCCGAAGAATTTCGTCATGGACGGTTCGGCCCAGGATGGCTCGAAAGCGCCGTTGCAGGGTGCTTCGGGAGACCGGCACGTGTTGGAGGATATCTTCCGTGTTGATCCCGTCGCAGGCGTATTCCCGGATGAAGCGGAGGGCCTGGGCCACCACGGGGTCGGCCACGGCCAGCACATCGGTCGATTGTCGGGCCACGATGCCTACCGGCGGAATATAGATCGGTTCTTTCGGCGGCGGCTGGCCAGCCATCAGGCGATCCAATAATGCCGCCCCTTCGTAGCCCACACGCCGATGGTCCGGCATGACGCTGGAAAGCGGCGGATTACACACTTCGCACAACGGCTCGTCGTTGTCCACGCCGATGATGGCCGCCTGTTCCGGCACCGCCACATCCACTCGTCGGCAGGCCTCCATGACCAGTTCGCCTCGGGGGTCGTTGCAAACCATGATGCCGATCGGCCGGGGCAATTCTTGCAGCCACTGGATCAACCGCTCGATCTGCTTTTCCCAACTTTCATAGCGGCGGGCGTCCGGCGGCAGGATGCAACTGTGGCACCGGAAACCGGCCCGCTGGACCGCCGCTTCAAAGGCCTGGCGTCGGCCTTCCGCCCACGGAGCGCCGGTAATCCCCACAAAGCCAAACTCTTGAAAACCCCGTTCCAGCAGATGTTCGGCGGCCAACTCCGCAATGGCCCGGTCATCCACATGCACCAGCGGCAGCCCCGCTTCCGGCACAAGTCCTAGCACATCCACCACGGGCAGGCCCGTGGCCAACACCGCCTCCGCAATCTGCCGCGTTTGCACCCGGGCGATAATGCCGTCCCCACGCCATCGGGCCAGCCAGCGGGGCACATCCTCTTCCAGGCCGCGCGGCTCATGATAGACCGACCAAGGCCCATGTTCCCGAATATATTGAGCGATGCCCCGCAAAATGTCCCGGCCGGAGGCCAAGGAGGTTTCCACGATCAGGGCCACTTTGGGCCGTGCCCGGCCTAATCGGTTGGGGGCCGGAGGCCGGGACGATGGGGAAATGCTTTTTTTAGCGGCTCGGCGCATGGGAGAGGTCCTGGAGCGTGGACAATTCGTATATCTGGCCCCCGCCCAGGCTATTTTAGGGATCGGGGGCGTTCAAGGCGGCCAAATATCCATTATGCATTCTTACCCAAAATCATACCTTCTTGACCCAAAACCTGCAAACCAAATCCTTGCCGTTGGGGCTGTTTTGCGGGTACACTGGAAAAAGGCGTCGGATTCTTCGGAGTTTTTCGGCCTGAATCGGCGCCCAGCAGAATGCAGCAATTCTGCACCTTACGGTTCCGGGAAGGTGCTTGGTATTTTAGGGCATTGGGGTCGTTTCCTTGGTCGGAAGGAGAGTGTGTCATGAAACGCTACCATGTGGTGTTCTTTTTGGCAGTGGGGGTTTTAGGCTGGCTAGGGGCCTCTCCGGCTCAGGCTGGCCTGGTCGGGTATTGGCAATTCGATGATTCTGCCAATTTAGGTAAAAATACGGTACTGCCTACCGAGTCGTTGACCGTGGCCGGGGATGCCCAATACACCTCGGCCGGCAAGTTCGGCGGCGGCCTGCTCTTGGACGGCAACGGAGATTATCTTTATTTTGATCCGCTTACCTCGGCTCCTACCGGCATACCGATCGGCAATAGCTCCTACACCATCGCCGCTTGGATTAAGCCGATCGCCGTGGGCGGATCCAACCGGGAAGGCATCGTCGGTTGGGGCAACTTTGGCACGAGCAGACAAGTCAATGCCTTTCGTACCGGCGACGGTGCAAGCCATCTGACCAACTATTGGTGGGCCGCCGACCTGGCTAATGTCTCCACCAGCCCCGTCAACCTCTACGACGGCAATTGGCATCATGTAGTGGCCACTTATAACGGCAAAGTGCGAAGCATCTGGGTGGATGGGGTGCTGAAAGCACAAGATACCCCTGGAACCAATAACGCCCAAGGCATAAACTTCCGTCTCGGCGCTATCATTCATCCCTATGGCACCGAATATTTTAAAGGGACGTTGGACGAGGTGGCCATTTGGAACAATGGGTTGACGGCCAATCAGATTCAGGCGTTGGCGGCGGGAGGATCCGCCAGCAGTTTACCGCTGCCCCAGCCGGTGGATCATTTTGTGGCCGATTCTCTGGCCAGCCTGGGCAACGGCCGGGTCTTGGCCAACGGCGATTGGAAAAGCCTGGGCAGCAACACCGGCGCCCAGGCCAATGTGGCAGGCGGAGATGCCACCTTACGGACCAACGCCATCGGCAACCATGCCGTGGTCAATTTCGACGGCGACGACTACCTGCGGATCATCAACGGCGCCATGACCACCACAGCTGGCGGCGATTTTACCATCGTGGCCGTCTATCGCACCAACCAAGGCGTCGGCGGCGACATTCAGGGCACGAATCAGTGGTGGCAAAACACCAGCATCGTGGATTCGGAACAAGCGGGTCTCACGAATGACTGGGGACTGGGCATCTCAAGTAACGGCAAACTGGCTGCCGGGCTAGGCGGTAGTAGTAGTGATAGTACCCTCTATTCAAGCTCCGGCGGCTATTACAAGGACGGTCGTGCCCATGTGGCCGTCTATACACGTACCGGCGGAACCATGAACCTGTATGTGGATGGCGCCTTGGTCGGCACGCTCACCGGCGCCAGCACCGCCCTGCGCAACGCCGTGGATTATTTCTTCGGCGACAATCATACCGGCGGCAATAAGCTGATCGGCGATCTGGCCGAGGTCCGCGTCTATGACGTAACTTTGGACAGCACCCAAGTGGCCGCCCTTTCCGGCCAATTGCTGGCCACCTATGCAGGTTCCCCCTATCAACAGGCTGTGTTGAACACTTCGGGGTTGGCGGCCTATTACCGACTGGGCGAAGGCACGACTACTGCGGCCAAGGCCTACAACGAAGTCGGGCCGGGCAATACCCACGGCACGTTCTACAACAGCCCCACCGTCAACCAACCCGGCCCCTTTACCATCCACGACTTCAACACGGCGGTCCGGTTCGACGGAACGGATGATTATATCCGCGTGCCGAACTTCCTAGCCGCCACCGGGGCTGCCGACTTTTCGTTGGAAGTGCTCATCAATACCACGGCCGAAAGCCTCACCGGCAGCCAAGCCTACCATGGCAACGGGATTATTTGGTCGGATGTAAGCGACGTGGCGGATGATTTTATCTTGGCCGTGTTAAATAATCGGGTGGCCTTTTTCGATGGCGACGCCAATGGCGGCGCCGGAGCAACTATTATTGGCACCACCCCCATTAACGACGGACGATGGCACCATATCGTGGTGACCCGCGAGGCGGGCGGCCTGATGAAGCTCTATGTGGATGGCATGTTGGAGGCTTCCGGGTTGGCCGGCTCGGCCGTGCTGGATGATAACCCCAATATCGACATCGGCGGCAACACGGGGGACAGCCGATACTTCAACGGCCTGATCGACGAAGTGGCCTTTTACACCCGGGTGCTCACTCCGCAAGAAATCCTCCAGCACTATCAGGTGGCCAACATTCCGGAGCCGTCCAGCCTGGTCCTGGCGGCCGTTGGGTTGATGGGCTTTGGGGGCTTGGCGTTGTTGGCCCGATGCCGAAAAATAAAAGGATGACATGTTAGCCGAATGAAGCCACTCGCCTCTCCCTTGGCCGTCCAGAGGCCGGCTGAGAGCGGAACGAAGCCGGGTGAATGAGCCGATGGGTCCCTGGGCAAGCAGCAATCCAGTGCCCCCTCACCCTACCCTCTCCCGCCAAGGGAGAGGCGTAAATTGGGGATTCCTACTTACCCAGGAATGACATAGGGGCGAAGGAATGAAATATTGTCTCCCTCACCCGCTCAGAATGAACATCTAACCACCTTCTCCCGCCGAGGGAGGGGGTGAAAGGGCACCCTTATTCGGCTAAATCGTTACGGAGAGGATACGGAGCGTCTAACCGTTTGTTGCTGGCAAGGAGATGGTGGATGGTAAGAATTTCGTGCTTTTTGCGGAAAACAGGGTTTTATGGCCTAGGGTTGGTCGTTTTGGGGTTGCTGGGCTGTGGGCGGCAAGGGCCGACGGCACCGACCACCAAACTGGAAGGGATGGTTCGGGTGGATGGCCAGCCGGTGGCCGAAGGGGTCATTAGTTTCTTCCCCCAGGGCAAAAAACAGGCGCCGCCCGCTAAGGCCCAAATCCGGGATGGCCGATACTCGGCCGACAACGTGCCGATTGGCCCGGTACTGGTGATGCTTAGTGCACCAAAAAAGACCGGCAAAATTCAGAAAATTCCTGAGTCCAAAGCCGAATATGAAGAAGTCGTGGAAACCATCCCCAATAAATACCTGGGCGGCATCCCGTTGGAGATAACCGAAAACCTGAAAACCAAAGACTTTGACCTGAGTTCCAAATAAATCCGGATTAGCCGAAGGAAGCAACTCGCCTCCCCCCTCGTGGGAGAGGCCGGCGGTGCCAAAGGTACCGCCGGGGGAGGGGGGCCACAGTGTCCTTCCTGCGCAAGCAGGAATCCAGAAAAAATAACTGGATTCCCGCTTTCGCGGGAATGACATACAAGGGGGATTTGGGTGGCAAAAGACACCTGGACTGCTGCTTGCGCAGCAGGGACACCTTGGTCCCTCCATTCGGCTAAAATGTTACCCAAATAAAACGGGCCAGGAGCCAAGGTTGAAGCTCCGTACGAAAGGAGAAGAGGAAATGGATCAGCCAGTGCAAAACGGAAGTTGGCTTGCCAAAGCGGAAGCAAAACACCGTCGAACCGATGGGAGGATATACGCCTTCTCACCCGGCGT
>Ga0272448_1000969_pt1 | contig 40675 bp, 49 predicted proteins | sample YNPCB0191_FD_202220 | JGI IMG/M metagenome (GOLD analysis project Ga0272448, IMG submission 202220) | Hot spring sediment microbial communities from Yellowstone National Park, WY, United States - YNP-CB-019-1 | ecosystem: Environmental > Aquatic > Thermal springs > Hot (42-90C) > Sediment...
GGCGACAACGTCAACCTGGAAGTGGAATTGATTGTGCCGGTGGCGCTCGAACAAGGCTCGAAGTTTGCCATTCGCGAAGGCGGCCTGACGGTCGGCGCCGGCGTCATCACCAAAATCCTGGAGTAAACGGAGCGCTTGAGCAGGAAGACTTATGACCAAGCAGAGAATTCGCATTCGTCTCAAGGCATATGACCATCGTGTACTCGACCAATCCGCCAGGCGGATTGTCGAGACGGCAGAGCGCTCCGGCGCGCGCGTGGTTGGGCCTGTTCCTTTGCCCACTCGCATCGAGCGGTTTACCGTGCGTCGTTCGACTTTCATTGATAAGGATTCGCACGAACACTTCGAGATTCGCACGCATAGCCGGTTGATCGATGTCCTCGAACCCGATTCCAAAACGATTGATATGCTGATGCGCCTCAATCTGCCGGCGGGTGTGGATATCGAAATCAAGTTGTGAGCGCTGCGTGCTGGCGTAGTAGCCGACGCCAGAGAACATTGAGAAGTAAAGAGACGCTTGTATCTTCCGGATACGAGTTCCGATGACGACAACGCAAGAACGGTGCTGCGCGTGGACCTGAGAATACATGATGTGTCGCGGCAGGCCGCTTGACTGCGCTGTGCGGAGATGATGCAGCCGAAGCCCCGGCTGACAGTCTCGCCAAATTGTTGTGATAAAGGAGAAAACGGAGTATGATCAAAGGGCTGATTGGTAAGAAGATTGGCATGACCCAGATCTTCGATGAGGCCGGCGCGGCGGTGCCGGTGACTCTGATCGAGGCTGGGCCGTGCTATATTACGCAGCTGCGCCTGCCGGAGCGGGATGGCTATACGGCAGTGCAGCTGGGTTTCGCGGAGACGAAACCGAAGCGCCTGACGGCTGGCGAACTGGGCCATTTGAAAGCCAACCAGTTGCCGCCGCTGCGCTTCCTGCGCGAGTTCCGCCTGAAGGACGTCAGTGAACACAAGGTCGGTGATAAGGTTACGGTGGACGTTTTTCAGGTTGGCGAACGGGTGGATGTTACCGGCACCAGCAAAGGCAAAGGTTTTCAGGGTCCGGTCAAGCGTTACCATTTTCGCGGCGGGCCGAAGACGCACGGCGCCTCGGATCGGGTGCGCGCGCCGGGTTCCAGTTCTTCTACAACGACGCCGGGACGGGTCTATAAAGGGACGCGACGCGCCGGCCACATGGGGCATCGCACCGTTACGGCGCAAGGATTGAAAGTGGTGCTGGTGGATGCGGAGCGCAATCTGCTTGGCGTGCGGGGCGCGGTGCCTGGTCCACGCGGCGGGCTGGTCCTGATTCGCGAGGCGCGCAAGCAGTAAGCGCCATGATGGGAGCGTAGTGCTATGGAAGTAGATGTGTTCAACATGCAAGGCGAAAAGGTCAGCACGGTGGAATTGCCGCCGGAAATCTTCGAGGCTCCCGTGCGGGTAGATTTGATGCATCAGGCCTACGTGCGGCAGATGGCGAATGCGCGTCTGGGTACGCACAAGACCAAGACACGCGGCGAGGTGGCTGGCGGTGGGCGCAAGCCCTGGCGACAGAAGGGCACCGGGCGCGCCCGGCAGGGTAGCATTCGCGCCCCGCACTGGGTGCATGGCGGTATGGCACATGCCAGGACGCCGCACAAGTACACGCTGGAAATGCCGCGCAAGATGCGCCGTGCCGCGATCCGCTCGGCGCTCTCGGCCAAGGCGGCTGAATCGGCAGTGGTCGTGGTGGATGACCTGACGCTGGAGGCACCCAAGACGCGTTTGATGGCCGCAGCCCTAACGCGCCTGGTGGGGCAATCCAGTGCGCTCATCCTCGCCCCGGCCAGGGATGAACAGTATGAGCTCATTGCGCGCGCGACCAACAATTTGCCCGACGCCAAGTTGTTGCTGGCGCAGTACACCAACGTCCGCGATGTGCTCGGCTATGACAAACTCGTCCTGCCGCTCAAGGCGCTGGACGTGTTGAAGAGTTTCCTGCGGTAGGAGGCCCGGCATGACGACGATTTACGAAGTCTTACGCCGTCCCCTGGTGACTGAGAAATCGCGCCGTCAGTTCAAGGCGCTGAATCAGTATGCGTTTGAGGTGGCCCCCGATGCGACCAAGACGCTGGTCAAGGATGCCATTGAGACGCTCTTCAAGGTGGATGTGGTCGACGTGCGCATAATCACTTTGCCCGGTAAGCGCACGCGCCGCATGCCAACGCGACGCCTGGTGATCCGCAAGCCGGGGTATAAGAAAGCGATCGTGACCCTGGCAGAGGGCCAGACGATAGAATTCTTTGAAGGGGTGCAGTGATGGCTGTAAAGAAATACAAACCGGTGACCCCCGGTCAGCGTGGTATGACCGGTTACACCTTCGAGGAAATTACCAAAACCACGCCGGAGCGCAGTTTGATTCTCCCGTTGCGCAAACGTGGAGGGCGGAACGCCTATGGGCGGGTGACGGTGCGCCATCGCGGCGGTGGGGCGCGACGCTTCATCCGGATTGTGGATTTCAAACGCGATAAGCGCGGTATCCCGGCGCGCGTGGCGGCGATTGAGTACGACCCGAACCGTACGGCGCGTCTGGCTTTGCTTCACTATGCCGATGGGGAGAAGCGTTATATCGTGGCTCCGCTTGGCTTGAAAGTGGGCGATACAGTGCTGGCCGGCCCCCAGGCCGAAATTCGCCCTGGCAACAGTTTGCCGCTGGCGAATATCCCGGTCGGGACCCTGATTCATAACATTGAGTTGAAGGAAGGGCGCGGCGGACAACTGGTGCGCGCCGCCGGCGGGGCCGCGCAACTGCTGGCGAAAGAAGGTGAATATGCCCAGATTCGCCTGCCCTCTAGCGAGGTGCGGCTGGTGCGCCAGACCTGCTACGCAACGATTGGACAGGTCGGGAATCTGGATCACTCGAATATCAAACTGGGCAAAGCAGGGCGCAAGCGTCACCTGGGGATTCGACCTACCGTGCGCGGCTACGCGATGAGTCCACGCGATCACCCGCACGGTGGTGGCGAAGGCCGTCAACCGGTCGGTATGCCGGGGCCCAAGACGCCATGGGGCAAGCCGGCGCGCGGCTACAAGACTCGCCGCAATAAACAGACCGATAAGTACATTGTCCGGCGGCGCAGCAAGACTGGTCGCTAGATGTGATGGGAAGCAGTGAGGTAGGCTATGTCTCGTTCGCTGAAAAAAGGGCCATACATTGACCCGAAGTTGTTGAAGAAAATCGAGGCCATGAACCAGAAAGGCGAGAAGCGTGTGATTCGCACCTGGAGTCGGGCGAGCGTCATCTTCCCGCAGATGGTAGGTCACACCATTGCGGTGCATGATGGCCGGCGGCATGTGCCGATTTACATTACCGAAAACATGGTCGGTCATCGTCTGGGCGAATTTGCTCCCACGCGCACCTTTCGCGGGCATGTAGAGAAGGCTGAGAAGAAGGGCTAGGAGGAGGCAGAATGGCTCAAGATATTCGTGCTCAACTGCGGTTCCTGCCTGTCTCGGCGCAAAAGGTGCGGCGCGTGCTGGACGTCGTGCGTGGGCGTGATGCGGTGGAAGCGTTGCAACGCCTGAGCCTGATGCCGCAGCGCGCGGCCGGGCCGGTGCGCAAACTGCTGGCCTCGGCCATTGCCAATGCGGAAGAGAACTTTGGTGTCAGCCGCTATGATCTTTACGTGGCCAGCATCTTTGCCGATGAGGGCCCAACCCGCCGCTGGCGCCGCTTTGGGGCGCGAGGACGCTTTAAGCCGATTTTGCGCCGTTCTTCGCATGTGACCATTATTCTGCGCGAGCGCGAGGCCGCCTGACGAGAAGGAGAAATTATGGGCCGTAAAGTTCATCCGATTGGTTTCCGTTTGCACGTCAACCCGCGTTACTATCAGGCGCGTTGGTACGCGGAAGGGACGCAGTACCGTCAACAACTGGAGCAGGATTTTGCTATTCGCGAGGCCATTCGCGCCGAGGCCGGGCGGGCCGGTGTCTCGCGCGTGGAGGTGGAACGCTTCCCCGGTAAGGTGAAGGTCACCATCAACACAGCCAAGCCGGGCGTTCTGATTGGACGCAAGGGCGAAGGCATCAAGAAAGTGCGGGCGGCGCTGGAGGCATTGACCGGACGAAAGGTCGAACTGGAGATTCGCGAAATTGAGGCGCCCGATTGCGATGCCTATCTGGTTGCCCACAACATTGCCGAACAACTGGAACGGCGCATCAGTTATCGGCGGGCGATGAAGCGCGCGATCCAGCAGGCCATTCGCCAGGGAGCGCAGGGCATCAAGATTGAAGTCGGCGGTCGTCTGGCCGGCGCGGAAATGGCGCGCAGCGTCTGGCTGCGCGAGGGACGGGTGCCGTTGCAGACCCTGCGTTCGGATGTGGATTATGCCCGCGCGGAAGCGCTGACCACCTATGGACGCATTGGTGTCAAGGTTTGGGTTTATCGTGGCGAAATGCAGCCGGAGGTCGAAGAGAAGGCTGAAGCGACGGAAGGCGTGTATGTGAGTGAATAAGTCGGCTTCGCGCGGCTTGGGGAGCGCTGCACTGGCTTGCCTGTCAGCGGATCTCGGGCGGCAGAGGCGAAGCGGCGGAAAGAGGTGATAACCATGTTAATGCCAAAACGGGTGAAATATCGCAAGCAAATGCGTGGCCGCATGAAAGGCAAAGAATCGCGCGGCGTGGAAATCGCCTTTGGCGAGTATGCGCTGCAGGCATTGGAACCGGGTTGGGTGACGGCGCGCCAGATTGAAGCCGCGCGACGGGCCATTGTCCGGGCGATGAAACGGCGCGGCAAAATCTGGATTCGCATTTTCCCGGATAAGCCCTATACGCGCAAACCCCCGGAAACGCGCATGGGGAAGGGCAAAGGGAATGTGGAATACTGGGTGGCCGTTGTCAAGCCGGGGCGCATCATGTTCGAGATTGGCGGCTTGCCGGAAGCAGATGCCCTGGCAGCGCTGCATCTGGCGCGGTATAAGTTTTCGATCAAGACCAAGGTCATCGCCCGCCATGAACTGGCAGGAGAGCAGGCATGAAAGCGAAGGAGATTCGCAAACTCTCGAATGAGGAAATTCTGGCGAAACTGATGGAGACGCGTGAGGAGTTGATGAACCTGCGTTTCCAGAAAGTGAGCGGCCAGTTGACCGATACCAGTCGTTTGAAGATGCTGCGGCATGATATTGCACGCATGGAGACGATCCTGAATGAACGTGCGCGTGCCGCTGCGCAGGAAGGTGAAGCATGAATCGACGTCGTCGTATGACCGGTGTGGTCGCCAGCAATAAGATGACCAGGACGGTGGTGGTGGAAATCCGCCGTACCTTCCGTCACCCGCTCTACCGCAAGGTGGTACACCGCACGAAGCGCGTCAAGGCGCACGATGAACTGGGGTGCCAGATTGGCGATCAGGTACAGATTGTGGAGAGCCGCCCGCTTTCGCGTGAGAAACGCTGGGTGGTGGAGAAAATTCTGAAGCGCGAAGTCCGCTCCGCCGAGGGTGCGCTGGCGGCGGAGGAATGGCTGGCGCGCGCGCCGTCGGACGTCGCGCCGAGCGTCACGGAGGAGACGCCATGATTCAGCAGGAGTCAATTCTCAAGGTGGCAGATAACACGGGCGCCCGTGAGATTCTCGTCATCCACATCATGGGCGGCTCGAGGCGCCGCTACGGACGAGTGGGCGACGTGATCGTGGGAACGGTCAAATCGGCGGCCCCGCAAGGCGCGGTGAAGAAGTCGGAAATCGTCAAGGCCGTTATCGTGCGCTGCGCCAAGGAATGGCGGCGCGAGGATGGCTCGTATATCCGCTTTGACGACAACGCCGCCGTGATTCTGGATACGGATGGCCAGAACCCGAAGGGCACGCGCATCTTTGGGCCGGTGGCGCGTGAACTGCGTGAAAAGGGCTTCTTGAAGATCGTTTCCCTCGCGCCCGAAGTTCTCTAGTTAGCAGGAGCAGAGCGATGAAGGTCAAGATTCGCAAAGGCGATACCGTAGAGGTTATCTCTGGCAAGGCAGAGGATAAGGGCAAGCGTGGCGAGGTCATCAAGGTCCTGCCGGAAGAGCGGCGCGTGGTGGTGCAGGGCGTGAATGTCCGTATCAGGCACCAGCGTCAGGTTCAAACGCAGAGCGGACGTCAGTTGCAGGGCGGCCGCGTCGAATTCGAGGCGCCTGTCTCGATTGCCAATGTGATGCTGGTTTGCCCGAAATGCGACCAGCCAACGCGCGTGAGCGTTCAGCGCGATGACAGCGGCGCGCACCGCGTTTGCAAGAAATGTCAGGCACTCATTGATTGAGGCCGATGGAGCAGGGAATTATGATTGCTTTGAAAACACGCTACCAGAAAGAAGTGGTTCCGGCCCTGATGAAGGCGTTCCAGTATCGGAACATTATGGAAGTGCCGCGCCTTCGCAAAGTGGTGGTCAATATTGGCCTGGGCGAGGCGCTCGATAACCCCAAGGCGCTGGAAGCGGCAATGAACGACCTGATGCTGATTACCGGGCAGAAGCCGGTCATGACCAAAGCGCGGAAGAGCATCGCCAATTTCAAACTACGCGAGGGGCGTATCATCGGCGTCAAGGTGACGTTGCGCGGTGAGCGCATGTGGGCGTTCCTCGATCGTCTGGTGAACATTGCCCTGCCGCGCGTGCGCGACTTTCGCGGTGTCTCGCCGGATGCTTTCGATGGGCGCGGCAATTACACCCTGGGCCTGCGCGACCAGCTGGTGTTTCCGGAAATCGAGTACGACAAGATTGACAAACTCCGAGGTATGGAGGTCTCGATTGTGACTACAGCCAGAACGGATGAACAGGCGCGGTTGCTGCTGCAACTGTTGGGAATGCCGTTCAGGAAGGAAGCGTAAACTATGGCAAGCACTTGCATGAAATATCGAGAAATGCGTCGCAAGTATGCGCACCGGGTGCGCAATCGTTGTATGCGCTGTGGGCGACCGCGCGGTTACCTGCGCCGTTTCGGTCTGTGCCGGATTTGCTTCCGCGAACTGGCGCTGGAAGGTCAGATTCCCGGCGTCGTGAAGTCGTCCTGGTAGCCGCTGGAGGTAGGCAATGAGCGTGAATGATCCAATCGCGGATATGTTGACTCGCATTCGCAATGCGGTGATGGCCGGTCAATCGTTGGTGGCGATGCCCCATTCCAAGATGAAGGCCGAAATTGCCCGGATTCTCAAAGAGGAAGGCTATCTGGAATCCTGGGAGGTGGTGGACGGGCCGCGCGCCGGCCAGAGAACCCTGCGGCTGAAGATTAAGTATGTGGGCGAGCGGCGCGCGCGCCGGCCGGTATTGAGCGGTCTGGAACGTGTGAGCCGGCCCGGGTGCCGGATCTACACCAACAAACGGGATATTCCCTGGGTGCTTTCCGGCATGGGCGTAGCCATTCTTTCGACGCCAAAGGGTGTCATGACCGGTCAGCGCGCCCGCCAGTTGGGTGTGGGCGGCGAAATCCTCTGCAAGGTCTGGTGAGAGAGGAGGTGCGGCTGTGTCTCGAATAGGACGAATGCCGGTGGTCATTCCAGCCGGCGTGGAAGTGCAAATCGAAGGCTCTCAGGTGCGCGTCAAAGGCCCGAAAGGAGAACTGCAACGCACCTTTGCGCCGTCCATTGCCATCGAGCGCGATGGCGATCGCATTGTCGTGCGGCGCTTCTCGGACAAGCCGGTAGAGCGTGCGCTGCACGGCACGACGCGCGCGGTACTCGCCAACATGGTGCAGGGCGTCAGCGCCGGTTTCGAGCGCGTGCTGGAGATAGAAGGCGTGGGCTACCGCGCCGAAATGAACGGCAAGAATCTGGTGCTCTACGTGGGCTACTCGCATCCGGTCGAGATGGAACCTCCGCCGGGCGTGACCTTTGATGTGGATCAGAAGACGCGCCAGATTATCGTGCGTGGGTATGACAAGGAAGTGGTCGGGCAGGTGGCTGCCAATATTCGCAATGTCCGTCCGCCCGAGCCTTACCACGGCAAAGGGATTCACTATCTGGGTGAGAAAATTCGCCGCAAGGCTGGCAAATCTGGAAAGGCGAAGTAATTATGGTCGAGAAGAATCGTTCTGAAGCGCGTGTGAGACGACATCAGCGTGTGCGCAAAGGAATACACGGGACGCCACAGCGTCCGCGCTTGAGCGTGTTCCGCAGCCTGTCGCAAATCTACGCGCAGGTGATTGATGATACTGCCGGCCGGACGCTGGTCTCGGCCTCGACGATTGACCGCGAACTGCGTGCCCAGATGAAGGGTCTGAAGAAGAGTGAACAGGCGCGGCTGGTCGGGCAGGCGTTAGCCGAGCGCGCTTTGCGCAAAGGTATCAAAGCGGTCGTGTTTGATCGCGGCGGGTTCAAGTATGCTGGCCGGGTTAAGGCCCTGGCCGAAGGCGCTCGTGCCGGCGGCCTGGAATTCTAGGCCGGATTGGAGAGAGATATGTTGGATTACGTCGAACAACAGGTTTACGAACAACAGGGCGACCAGCTGGATGAGCGCGTCATCGAGATTGCGCGCGTGGCCAAAGTCGTCAAAGGTGGGCGGCGATTCCAGTTCCGCGTTACCGTTGTCGTTGGCGACAACAACGGTCGGGTCGGTATGGGTGTAGGTAAGGCCAACGCGGTGCCAGAGGCCATGCGCAAAGCCAGCGATCGGGCGCGGCGCAACATGCATCCTGTTCACCTTTCGGGCACGACGATCCCCCATGAGACAAAGGCCAAGGTAGGCGGGGCGATCATGTTGCTCAAACCGGCTTCGCCCGGTACAGGCGTCATCGCGGCGGGCGGCGCGCGTGCTGTTCTGGAGGCCGCCGGCGTGCGCGATATCCTGACCAAGTCGCTGGGCAGTTCCAACGTCTTGAATATCGTGCAGGCCACCCTGCGCGCCCTGGACGCGCTGAAATCGCCCGAGGAGGAAGCCGCTCGACGCGGCAAGGCAGTTGAGGAACTCTTACCCTTCTGGGAACGGAGAAAGAAGCATGGCTAAGAAGACGGAGCCGAAAATGATCAAGGTCACTCTCGTGCGCAGTCCCATTGGCTTCCCGGAGAGACAAAAGGCTACCGTTCGGGCTTTGGGTTTGCGCCGCGTGAATCAAACGGTCACCCATAAGGATACCCCGGCATTGCGCGGAATGCTTCAGGCCGTGATTCACCTGATTCGTATTGAGGAATAGGGACGAAGATGAAACTGAACGATTTGAAACCCAATCCGGGCGCGACGAAAGCGCGCAAGCGTGTTGGACGCGGCATCTCGGCCGGTCAGGGCAAAACTTGTGGACGCGGCACCAAGGGCCAGGGCGCACGCGCTGGCGAGGGCGGTCATCTCTATCGTCAGGGCGGCAACCTGCCGTTTTACCGCCGCCTGCCGTTCGTGCGCGGCCAGGGCTTCACGCCCCCCAATTCCGTGACCTATAACGAGGTCAACCTGGACCAGCTGGCCGTGTTTCAGGCGAACGCCGAAGTCACGCCGGAGGCCCTGGCGCAGCAGCGTTTACTGCGCGACCCGCGTCATCCCGTCGTCATCCTGGGGCGCGGCGAGATCAAGAAACCGTTGCGGGTGCGCGTCCATCGCGTCAGCGCAGGCGCCCGCGCCAAAATCGAGGCAGCCGGCGGGACGGTAGAACTCATCGGCTGACCAGTAACGTCGTGAGGAGAAGCCAGAGATGAAGAACTTCTTTTCCGGTTGGCGCTACCTGTGGAAATCGGCAGACATTCGCAAGAAGTTGCTGATTACGCTGGGGATTCTGGTTATCTATCGCCTGGCCGCCAATATCCCGGTTCCCGGCATCAACGCGCAGGCGTTGAAGGAATTGATTACCATGCTGCGCGGCCAGGGTACATTTGTGGACTTCCTCGACCTGCTTTCCGGCGGGACGGTCTCGCGCTTCTCCTTGCTGGCTATGGGCGTGTACCCGTATATTACGGCGCAAATCGTCCTGCAGGTTCTGGTGCCGATTTTCCCCTCCCTGCAGCGCAAGATGGAGGAAGACCCGCGCGAGGGGCGCAAATGGATGGAAAAGTGGACCTACTATCTGGCCATTCCTATGGCCTTGCTCTCGGCTATTGGTCAGATTAACACCTTTAACAGCCTGGCGAAAACGCAGGTGGTGGCTTTTGGCTTCACAAAGGAACTCTGGTTGTCTTCCTTGACGCTGCTGTTCGCCATGGTCGGCGGGACGATGTTCGCCATCTGGCTCGGCGAACTGATTTCGGAATACGGCATTCGTGGCCAGGGGCTTTCGCTGATTATCTTTGCTGGCATTGTGGCGCGCATGCCGGCCAGTTTTGGCCGCATCTGGGCCGATGAGCAGTATCGCTGGATATTGCTGGTTACGATGCTGGTGGTGATGATCTTCACCATTTTCGTCATCGTGTATGTGCAACAGGGGCGGCGCAACGTGCCGGTCATGTATCCCGGACGCCGCGTGGGCAATCGGATGTCCATGCCGGTCAAAGGGACGCTGCCGTTGATGGTCAACATGGCGGGCATGATTCCACTCATCTTTGCCAGCGCCTTCCTGCAGTTTCCAGTGCTCCTGGCGGCCCTCTTCTTCCGTTCGGGCAACGCGCGGGTGGTAGAGACGGCACAGAAAATCCAGAGCCTGTTCAATGGCGCCGGGCCGAAGGCCTGGCTGTACTGGGTGCTGTATTTTGTGCTGGTGGTGGTGATGACATACTTCTACACCGATGTGATTTTCATGCAGCAGAACTACGGTGAGAATCTGAAGCGGGTAGGGGCGCAGATTCCGGGCGTGAATCGCGGCGAGCCAACCCAGAAATACCTGACCAGAGTGCTGCGTCGCATCACCCTGCCCGGCGCTCTGATGTTAGGCTTTGTCTCCATTTTGCCTTTCTTGCTGGGAATCCTGCTGCAGGCCTCGGGCATCAGCGCTGCTTCCTCGTCGGCGGGCATTTTCCTGGTTTCTTCCGCTGGCCTGCTGATCGTGGTCGGCGTGGTGCGCGATACCTTTATGGCGATTGACGCCGAACTCAAGATTCACGGTTACGAAGAATCGTTGCTGGTGCGTTAGGAAGGAATGTCATGGCGGTTTACATTGTCTTGCTCGGCCCGCCGGGCGTCGGCAAAGGAACACAGGCGCAGATCATTGCCCGGACCACACGCCTGCCTCATATCTCTTCCGGCGATCTGTTTCGCGCCAACGTGCAGCATCAGACTGAACTCGGCAAACTGGCCAGGTCGTATATGGATAAGGGCGAACTGGTGCCCGATGAGGTTACCATTGCCATGATTCGTGAACGACTGGCGCAGCCCGATTGTCAGGGCGGGGCTTTGCTGGATGGCTTCCCGCGCACGGTGGTCCAGGCGGAGGCGCTGGATCATCTGCTGGCCGAGTTTGGCGGGCGGGTCAACCGGGTGCCGTTTATCACGGCCTCGGAGGCCACGCTGGTGGAACGCCTGAGTGGTCGCTGGACCTGCAAGGCGCAAGGCCATGTTTTCCATGAAAAGTACAACCCGCCGAAGCAGGCCGGGGTGTGTGATTTCGATGGTTCGGAACTTTACCAACGGGACGACGACCGGGAAGAAACGGTGCGCCGCCGTATTCAGGTTTATTTCCAGCAGACGGCGCCGCTGATTGCCTACTATCGTCAGCGCGGTTTGCTGGTAGAGATTGACGGCGCGCAGCCCATCGAGAAGGTGACTGCCGACTTGCTGACCGCGTTAGCGGTTGCGTAATATGGACTGGGCAAGTCAGATTCACCTCAAGACGCCGGCGGAAATTGCCCTGATGCGGGAGGCCGGGCGCGTCAACCGCCTGGCGCTCGAGGCAGTGCGGGCCCTCCTGCGCCCTGGCGTGACCACTGCTGACCTGAACGCGGCCGCGGAAGAGGTGCTGCGCAAACATGGCGCCTATTCGCCGTTCAAGGGCTATGGTTATCCGCCGTTTCCGGCCTCGATTTGCGTCAGTGTTAACGAGGAACTCGTGCACGGTATCCCGGGCCGCCGCCGCTTGCAGGAAGGCGATATTGTCTCGGTAGATTGCGGCGCGGTGGTGGAGGGATATGTCGGCGACGCGGCGTTTACAGCCGGCGTGGGCGAGATTTCGGAACAAGCGCGCCGGCTGATCGAGGTGACCGAGAAGGCGCTCTACCTGGCGATTGAGAAAATGCGCCCCGGTAACAAAACGGGCGATGTCTCGGCGGCTATTCAACGCCATGTGGAAAGCTACGGCTTTCATGTCACCCGTCAGTATACCGGTCATGGGGTAGGACGCTCGATGCATGAAGGGCCGCAGGTGCCGAACTACGGCACGCCGGGCACGGGCATCCCCTTGCAACCAGGGATGACCATCGCCCTGGAGCCGATGGTGCTGGTCGGTACGCATCGCACGCGCGTCCTGGCAGATCACTGGACGGTCGTCTCGGCAGATGGGTCGCTGACGGCGCATTTCGAACATAGCGTCGCGGTTACGGAGGGCGACCCGTTGATCCTGACCGCCTTGTAGTTCTGGACGGAATGGGTAAGAGCAGGTATAATTCAGGCTTTGCCTGTCTTGTTCAAGATGATTCAAGGAGTACTTATCATGAAAGTGAGACCCTCTCTTCGCAAACGTTGCGCCAAGTGCAAGATTGTTAAGCGCAGAGGCAGATTGTATATCATCTGCGAAAATCCAAAGCATAAGCAGCGACAAGGATAACGTTCTATGGCGAGAATCGAAGGTGTTGACCTGCCGCGCAATAAGCGCGTGGAAATTGGCCTGACGTATCTGTACGGCATTGGGCTGACGCGCTCGCGCCAGATTCTGGCGGCGACGAAAATTGACCCGGATAAGCGCGTCAAAGACCTGACCGAGGCCGAGGTGACGGCGATTCGCGACTATATTGCCAGTAACTGGAAAGTAGAAGGCGATTTGCGTCGCGAGGAGCAAATGAACATCAAGCGGCTGATCGAAATTGGCTGCTATCGCGGTTTGCGTCACCGGCGTGGGTTGCCGGTGCGCGGGCAGCGCACACGGACGAATGCGCGCACGCGCAAGGGGCCGCGCAAGACGGTGGCCGGGCGCGGTCGTCGGCGTGGCGCAAAGAAGTAATCTTTTCGGACATAGTGAGGTTCTATGGCTCAAACGGTTCGTTCAGCGCGTCGTTCGGGCGGCGCCAGGAAAGCCAGACGCACCCTGTCGTCGGCGCAGGTGCATATCTTTGCCTCATTCAACAATACCATCGTCACTGTGACGGATGAACAGGGGAATACCCTGTGTTGGGGCAGCAGCGGTTCGGCAGGGTTCAAAGGCTCGCGCAAGAGCACGCCGTTTGCCGCCCGTCTGGCGGCGGAGCAGGCTGTCAAGGCCGCTCAATCCATGGGCGTTCAGGAAGTGGATTTGATTGTCAAGGGGCCTGGCCCGGGGCGTGAATCGGCGATTCGCGCCGTGCAGGCGATGGGCCTCAAAGTCCGCTCGATTGCGGATGTGACGCCGGTGCCGCACAATGGTTGCCGGCCACCGAAGAAGCGACGTGTCTAGGAGGAAAGGGTAACAGGTATGGCAAAATATCTTGGGCCGGTTTGCAAATTGTGCCGGCGTGAAGGCGAAAAGTTGTTCCTGAAAGGGGAGCGGTGTTATTCTCCCAAGTGCGCTTTCGAGCGACGGAGTTTTGCGCCGGGGCAGCATGGGCGCACGAGCGGTCGCAGCGCCGGCTTGATGCGCGCGTCCGATTACGCCAGGCAGTTGCGCGCCAAGCAGAAGGCGCGCCGCCTCTATGGCATTCTGGAACGTCAGTTCCGGCGGTACTACAGTCGCGCCCTGCGCGCGCGTGGCATTACCGGTCTGGTCTTGCTGCAGATTCTGGAATCCAGACTGGATAACGTCATCTTCCGCCTGGGGTTTGCTTCCAGCCGCGCTCAGGCGCGGATGCTGGTCACGCACGGACATTTTACCGTCAACGGACGGCGCACCGACGTTCCCTCGCTGGTGCTCAAGGCCGGTGATGTGGTTGCAGTGCGACCGGGTTCGCGTGATACGGCTTACTTCAAAGACCTGGCAAGCGTGGCCGAAAGCCGCACCGTGCCCGCCTGGCTTGAGCGTGATTTGCAAAAACTTTCCGGTCAGGTGCTGCGCCTGCCTGAACGCGCCGAGATTGACGGCAACCTGAACGAGCAGTTGATCGTCGAGTACTACTCGCGGTAATCTGGCTTTGACGTGCGGCGTACTGTTCCGTGCGCCGGAGAGAGGGAAGTGTGGCTGTTACAAACATGGTCATGCCGAAAATTGAGCGCGAAGCCGAGGCGCGCAATTATGGAAAATATGCCATCAGCCCGCTGGAACGCGGCTATGGCGTGACGCTGGGGAATGCCTTACGGCGTGTCCTGCTCTCTTCGCTGGAGGGGGCCGCAGTGACCTCGGTACGGATTGCCGACGTATTGCACGAGTTCAGCGATATTCCCGGCGTGCGTGAGGATGTCTTGCAGTTCATGTTGCAGGTCAAACAGTTACGTTTGCGCCTGAATGGCGCCGATACGGCTCATATGCAGCTGGAGGTGCGCGGCGAAGGCGTGGTCACGGCAGCCGATATCGTGGCTCCGCCGGAAGTCGAAATCATCAATCCAGACCTGTACCTGTTTACGGCAGATAGCGCCAAGACGCGCGTGGACATTGATTTCACGGTGGAGCGTGGACGCGGCTATTCGCCGGCTAATGAGCGCAGCGGACGATTGCCGATCGGAGAACTGCCGGTGGACGCTATCTTCAGCCCGGTCAAGCGCGTCAACTGGGATGTGCAGGCGGCGCGCGTCGGGCTGAGCACGAACTACGATAAGTTGATTCTGGAAATCTGGACCGACGGTACAATCTCGCCAGAACGAGCATTGAGCAATGCGGCGCGCATCCTGATTGAGCACCTGCGCTATGTTGCCAGTGTGAGCGAGGATATTGCCGCTGTGTCTCTGGCCAAAGAAACAACGACTGTGCCGCGCCTGAGCAGTGAACAGGCCGAGACGCCGGTGGAGGCCCTTGACCTTTCGGTGCGGGTCTTCAATTCGCTCAAGCGAACGGGCATTACTACAGTCGGCGATGTGCTGGAACTGTTGGAGAAAGGTGATCAGGCGGTGATGTCCATTCGCAATTTCGGCGAGAAAAGTCTGGAGGAATTGCGCCAGAAGATGCGCGAGAAAGGCTTTCTCAAAGACGAGGACTCCGCCTGAGGCAGGGAGCAGGTTGCGCGTTGTCGCGGGCGATCTCTTTTTGAAGGAGTATTCTTCGGTGGCGGCCAGGCCGCGCCGGGTAAGGAGCACGGGAACATGCGTCATCGAGTTGCTGGATACAAATTAGGTCGTTCCTCAGGAGCACGGCGTGCCCTGAGGCGGACTCTGATCAAGCAGTTATTCCTTAACGAGCGGATTCGCACGACCGAAGCGAAGGCGGAGGCGATTCGCGGCGAGGCCGAGCGTCTGATTACCATTGCTCGTCGCGCGCGTGAGGCCAGCGAGGCCGAGCAGGTGGCGGCGCGGCGTCTGGTCGCGGCACGCCTGGGTGGGGGACCCGAGGTGGTGCGCAAGTTGTTCGATGAGATTGGGCCGCGCCTGGCAGCGCGTAACGGCGGTTATACGCGCCTCCTGAAACTGGCACCGCGCCTGGGAGATCGCGCGCGCATGGTCTTGCTGGAACTCGTGGAGGAGTAACGGTTTCGGGCGCGGGGCCGGCGCACCCGCTGCGCCGTTGGCCCGTGGACCCTTTATGGCACGTTACCAGATTGTCATCGCCTACGACGGCAGTGATTTCCAGGGCAGTCAGCGCCAGACGCGCCGCGGATGCCAGGGCGGGCGGACAGTGCAGGGCGAACTGGAGCAGGCCTTGCGCTCGCTGGGCTGGCAGGGACGCTCGGTGCTCCTGGCCGGGCGCACCGATCGCGGCGTCCACGCCAGTGGTCAGGTGGCAGCGTTCGATCTGGACTGGAGGCATGGCCTGACGGCGCTACAGTGCGCCCTGAATGCCTTGTTGCCGCCCGATATGGCGGTACGACAGGTACAGGAAGCGCCAGCGGATTTTCACCCGCGTTTTGGGGCAATCGCACGACGTTACCGCTATCGCCTGTTTTGCGCGGCGACGCGCGATCCACTGCGGGAGCGCTATGCCTGGCGGGTCTGGCCGGCGGTTGCGGATCTGCGTCCGCTGGCGTCCCTGTGGCCTGGGACGCACGACTTCGCGGCCTTTGGCCGTCCGCCGCATCCGGGCGGCTCCACGCGCCGCACCGTTTATCATGCCGCCTGGGAACAGCAGGACGACGAGTGGACGTTTGACATCGAGGCCGATGCGTTCCTTTACCGCATGGTGCGGCGGCTGGTTTACCTCCAGGTGGCAGTGGGGCAGGGCCGTTTGAGTCAGCAGGCTCTGGCCACTGCGCTGGAAAAAGCGGCGCCTTTGCTCGCCGGGCTGGCTCCGCCGCAAGGCCTGACGCTGGTGGCTGTGCGTTATCCCTGAGGCGCGGCCGCGCGCAGTCACGCCGTCGCGGTGACAGTCTTATCGTGAGCGGAAGGTATTCCGCACGCAAGTTTACCTGTTCTTTTTGGAGAGACGATGGTGCACAAGACTTATTATCCGAAAGCCTCAGAATTGCAACCGCAATGGTTGCTGGTGGATGCCAGCGGTCAAAATCTGGGACGACTGGCCAGCAAGATTGCTACCCTGTTGCTCGGCAAGCATAAGGCTTCCTTTACGCCGGGCGTTAAGGTTGGCGATTATGTGGTCGTGATCAACGCGGCCAGGGTGACCGTGACCGGCACCAAGACCAGCAACAAATTGACCGAGAAGAAGTATTATCATCATTCCGGCTATCCGGGTGGCCTGAAAGAGGTGAACCTGCGGGATCAGTTGCGCCGTTATCCCGACCGTGTGATTCGCCATGCGGTGTGGGGGATGTTGCCGCACAACCGTATGGGACGCCACTTGCTCAAGCGGCTGAAGGTTTACGGTGGCGCGGAGCACCCCCACGGCGCGCAGAATCCGCAGCCGGTGTAACCGTCGGCGTTGGGCCGTTCCCTGCCGGGAGTATGGTGCATACTTTGTAAGAAAAGGAATTTACGAACAGGAAGGACACTATGTCGGTGCAGTATTACGAAGGTGTTGGACGTCGCAAAGAAAGCGTGGCGCGCGTGCGCGTGATGAGCGGTTCCGGCAAGTTCATCGTCAACGAGAAAGACGCGCCCGCTTACTTCACTCGTCTTGGCGATCTGGACAGGATTTTGAGCGTGTTTCGCGCGATTGGGCAGGAGCCGACTATGTATGACGTCTCTGTGCTGGTCAAGGGCGGCGGCGTGACCGGTCAGGCCGATTCGGTGCGGCTGGGCCTGGCGCGTGCCTTGCTCAAGATGAACCCGGACTGGCGCTCCCTCTTGCGTCAACACGAGCTGCTTACGCGCGATGCGCGCGAGAAAGAGCGCAAGAAACCCGGCCTCAAGCGTGCTCGCAAAGCGCCAACGTACACCAAACGGTAAGAGCGTAACACGCGTGAAATGTGAAGCGTGAAGCGGAAAGCGTAAGGCGGAAAGCGTACCGGGTATGGCTGGGGTGACGCTGCTGGGTCTGGGGCCGGGCGAGGCCGCAAAATTGACCCGCGAGGCGTGGGAGGTGCTGCTTTCGGCATCCGAAATCTGGCTGCGCACAGTGCAGCATCCAACGGTATCCGCGTTCCCTTCTACCTTGAAGGTCTTTTCTTTTGACGACCTTTATGAAGGGGGCGCGGATTTTGCTTCTGTCTATGAGCAGATTGTCGCCAGGGTGCTGGAACTGGCGCAACGACCGCAGGGGGTCATCTATGGCGTGCCGGGCGATCCTTTCATCGCTGAGGCCACCGCGCCGGAAATCGCCCGCCGGGCGCATCTGGCAGGGCTGCCGGTGCGCATCGTCAACGGTCTCTCATTTATCGAGCCGTTGTGCGCGGCGCTGGGCCTGGACCCGTACCCGCGCTGCGCGCTGGTGGACGCGCTGGAACTGGCCGATGCGCATGTCCCGCCTTTCCCGCCGGATATGCCGGCCATTGTGGCGCAACTCTATTCGCGTCTGATTGCGGCGGAAGTCAAGATGACGCTCAACGCTGTCTATCCTGACGAACATCCGGTGTCCCTGGTCCACGCCGCGGGGACAGCCGCAGCGCAGGTTGAGCATGTGCCTCTGTACGCGATCGATCGTTCCGAGCAAATCGGCCTGCTGACTGTGCTCTATGTGCCGCCATTGGGAGAGGGGACTTCCCTGGAGGCTTTTCAGGAGGTGGTGGCGCGCTTGCGGGCGCCGGATGGTTGTCCGTGGGATCGGGAACAAACGCACGCCAGTCTGCGGCCACACCTGCTCGAAGAAGCCTATGAAGCGTTGGCGGCGCTGGATAGCGGCGACGTGGTGAAAATGGTGGAAGAGTTTGGTGATTTGCTGCTGCAAATTGTCCTTCATGCCCAGATCGCCAGCGAAGAAGGCGAGTTTGGCATGGCGGACGTGCTCCGACAGGTACGCGCCAAGATCATCCGTCGTCATCCGCACGTGTTCGGCGATCTGCAGGTGGCTGGAGTGCAGGGAGTGTTGCAAAACTGGGAGAAGTTGAAGGCTGCCGAACGCCGCGCGCACGGTCAGGCCGAAAAAGGTCTGCTGGACGGTGTGCCGCTGGCCCTGCCGGCGCTGACCCAGGCGCAGGAGTATCAGGAGCGTGCGGCGCGCGTCGGCTTCGACTGGCCGGTGATTGATGGCCTGCTGGAAAAGGTTGTGGAGGAAATTGGGGAAATCAAGGCCGCGCGCGATCACGCACAACTGACGGCGGAGATCGGCGATTTGCTGTTCGCGCTGGTCAATCTGGCGCGCTGGAAGAAGATAGACGCCGAGTCGGCGCTGCGTGCGGCCAATCAACGCTTTCGTGCGCGCTTTGCCTTCGTGGAGCAGGGCGCACGTCAACGCGGGAAAGCCCTGCCGGAGTTGACGCTGGAGGAAATGGAAGCCCTGTGGCAAGAGGCCAAACGGCACGAGACGTAGGGAGGGGGGCCTATGAGCGCGCGACCTTGACAAAGTTGTCTATATCTGGTATAAAATCGCCAACAATGGAACGTGTGAAAGGCTGTGAAGAGAAAGAGTAAGCGCTGAAACGCTGGTACAGAGAGTCGGGGCCAGGTGAAAGCCCGACCCAGACGCCGGCGCTGAATGGTTCTCGGAGCCGCAGGGCGAAAGGCCGTTGCCAAGTAGCCCGCGCCGGAGTTGCCACCGTTATCTGGGCAAAGGGTATCGCCGCTCTTCGCGCACAAGGTGCTTCAGTCATGGCAACCCATGGCGTGAGAAAGCACCCGGCTGTACCCGTAACGAGTGAGGCTGGCTTTCCTTTTCCCGTCGTCTGACCGACGGGTTTTTGTTTCCTGCGCAGGAGACAGGCCAGCCTAATCAGGGTGGCACCACGGGAATCTCCTCTCGTCCCTCGGATGAGAGGAGATTTTTGTTTACCGGCTGTTGGATGGAGGCAGGTATGAAAGTCCATGTTCATCAACAAGTCTTTCCACTTGGCGGCGAACGGCGCGTCCTGCTGCGCGAACACAACGCCGATTTGGAGACGCCCATATCGGTGTACCTGAAACTCGCTGACCATCAACCCTCGTTCTTGCTGGAGAGTGTGACCGGCGGCGAACAGGTGGCGCGCTATTCGTTCGTCGGCGTCAGACCGCAAAAGGCCTATCTGCTTCGGGATGGGGCCTGGGAGATTCACACTGCCGAAGGCGTCGAGCGGCATGCCTTGACGGACGGCGAAAATCCACTGCGCTTGCTGCGCGCCGCGCTGGGCATGCGCGAGGCGGTCAACGTGCCGGGACTGCCGCGCTTTGTCGGCGGCCTGGTGGGTTATGTGGGCTATGACGTGGTGCGCTTCTTTGAACCAACGGTGCCGATCCAGCCCGAACGCGCCTGGCCAGAAGCCATCTTTTTACAGGCCAACACGCTGGTTGTCTTTGATCATGCCTATGGACGCTTGCTGTTGCTGGCAGTGACCGAAAATGAACAGGAGATAGAGGCCGCGTCCGCCCGTCTCGATGACCTGGAGACGCGCCTGAACGCGCCGCTGCCGGAACGCCAGGCCGAGCCGACCGGCATGGTCGCCGGCGGGATGCATTCCAACAAGACGCGTGAAGAATACCTGAGCATGGTGCGCCGCGCGCAGGAATACATCCGCGCCGGAGATATTTTTCAGGTGGTCCCCTCGCAACGGTTGAGTCGCAAGACCAGCGCCGCGCCGCTGGATATTTACCGCGCCTTGCGCCGCCTCAATCCCTCGCCATACATGTTCTACTTCGATTTTGGCGCTCTGACCGCGCCTGTCCCGTTACGCCTCATCGGCGCCTCGCCTGAAGTGCACGTGCGCCTGGAGGGGCGGCGCGCCCTGATTCGCCCCATTGCCGGCACCCGTCCACGTGGTAAGAGCGCCGCCGAGGATGCGACCATCGAACAGGAACTCCTGGCCGACCCGAAAGAACGCGCTGAGCACGTTATGCTGGTGGACCTGGCGCGCAATGACCTCGGGCGCGTTTGTCTGGGCGGCAGCGTCCATGTTTCGGAAGAGATGGTCATCGAACGTTATTCGCATGTGATGCATATTGTCTCGCAGGTGGAGGGCGAACTACGCCCCGATCAGGACGCCTTCGATCTGCTCCAGGCCACCTTCCCGGCCGGGACGGTCAGCGGGGCGCCAAAGGTGCGCGCCATGCAGATTATTCAAGAACTGGAAGGACAGCCGCGCGGTATCTATGCCGGCGTGGTCGGCTACTTTTCCTACGATGGTTCGCTGGATACCTGCATTACCCTGCGCACGCTGGTGATGCAGGGCGATACGGTGCATATTCAGGCGGGGGGCGGGGTCGTCGCCGATTCGGACCCGGAGCGCGAGTATCAGGAAAGCCTGAATAAAGCGCGGGCGCTGGTGGTGGCGGTGGAGAACGCCGAGGGCCGGCGCAAAGGCGCGGAGAGTATGGCGGCGGTTGAAGGTCGCGGCTGGCGGGTGGTGCTGATTGATAATTACGATTCCTTCACCTACAATCTGGCGCAATATCTGGAAGAACTGGGGGCCGAAGTCCGGGTATTCCGCAACGATGCCGTTCGTGTGGAAGATATTGAGGCGCTGAATCCCACCCATATTGTGATCTCGCCTGGACCAGGGACGCCGGCCGACGCCGGTATCTCGAACGAGGTGATTCGTCGTCTGGGGCCGCGCCTCCCGCTGCTGGGCGTTTGTCTCGGTCACCAGTGCATTGCGGCAGTTTTTGGCGGCGAGGTCGTGCGCGCACCGCGCCTGATGCATGGCAAAACTTCGTTGATTCAACATCAGGGCAGGGATTTGTTTGCCGGCCTGCCCAGCCCGTTTCAGGCAACGCGCTACCATTCCCTGATTGTCAAAGAGCCATTGCCGCCGGTGCTGGAGGTGACCGCGACTACGGCGGAAGGAGAAGTGATGGGACTGCGCCATAGGGAATACCCTATCTTTGGTGTGCAGTTTCATCCCGAGTCGATTCTGACCCAGTATGGGAAGGAACTGTTAACCAATTTTCTGGCGGTGAGAGGCGGCGCGCCGACGAACAAAGGCGAGACGCCGCCCTCCGTTTCATCTGCAAAGGAGGTTGATATGTTAAAACCATTTCTTGCCAAACTCTTGCAGCACCAACACCTGACTGCTGAAGAGGCCGAGCAGGCAATGCAGGTCATCATGAGCGGTCAGGCTACGCCGGCTCAAATAGGCGCTTACCTGACGGCGCTGCGCATGAAGGGCGAGACGGTGGCCGAGATCGTTGGCAGTGTGCGCGCTATGCGCGCCCAGGCGACGCGCGTGCCGGTGCGGCTGAACGGCGGCAGCCTGCTTGATACAGCCGGTACCGGCGGCGATGGCCGGCACACGTTCAACATCTCCACGGCGGCGGCGTTCGTCCTGGCGGGCGCCGGGCGGAAAGTTGCCAAGCATGGCAATCGCGCCGCCTCCTCTCGCTGTGGCAGCGCCGATGTGCTGGCCGCGCTGGGCGTCAATCTGGACTTAACGCCCGAACAGGTGGCGGCCTGTATTGAAGAAGTCGGCATCGGGTTTATCTTCGCGCCGCGTTTTCACCCGGCCATGAAACATGCCATCGGCCCGCGTCGTGAACTGGGACAGCGAACGATTTTCAACATCCTTGGCCCCCTGACCAATCCCGCCGGAGCCACGCATCAGTTGATCGGCGTGTTTGACGCGGCGCTCACCGAACCGCTGGCCGAGGTGCTGGGCGAACTGGGCAGTCGCGGCGCGTTTGTCGTTCATGGGTATGGCGGTCTGGATGAACTGACGACCGCCGGGCCGAATCGCGTCAGCGCCTTGCGCGATGGCCGCGTGACCACCTTTGATCTGGACCCGGCTGAGTTCGGATTGCGCCCCGTCAGTCTGGATGATCTGCGCGGCGGAACGCCTGAGGAGAATGCTGCTGCCCTGCGGGCGATTCTCAGCGGTGAGGACCGCTCACCGCGCCGGGATGTGGTTTTGCTGAACGCGGCAGCGGCGCTGGCGGCAGAAAGCGGCGACCTGACGGCGGCTCTGGAGGAGGCGCGCCAGGCGCTGGATAGCGGCGCGGCCCTGGCCAGACTGGAGGCGCTGGTTGCGCAGAGTCAGAAATTTGCCGAAGTGAATGCCAGACAGGCGTGAAGCGCAAAGCCGAAAATGAGCATTCTGGATGAGATTTTTGCCCATAAGCGCAGGGAAGTAGCCAGGCGCAGGCAGGTCAGGCCGCTGGCAGCCGTGCAACGCGCCGCCGAGGTCGCTCCTCCTGCGCTCGATTTCATCGGCGCCTTGCGTTCCGGACGAAGCGATACCCTGCCGGCGCTCATCGCTGAAGTCAAAAAGGCCTCGCCCTCCAGGGGCGTGCTCTGCCCGGATTTCGACCCGCTGCAGCTGGCGCGCCTGTACACGGCGAATGGCGCCGCCGCCATCAGCGTCCTGACCGATGAGCGGTACTTTCAGGGACATCTCGATTTTCTGAGCCAGATTGCCGCTCTCGTCCCGCGCCTGCCGTTGCTGCGCAAAGATTTTCTCTGTGATGAGTATCAGGTGTATGAGGCGCGCGCCGCAGGCGCCGACGCGGTGCTCCTCATCGTCGCCGGCCTGGACCAGCCTACCCTGCTTCGCCTGCATGCGCTGGCGCGGCAGTTGGGCATGACGCCGCTGGTTGAAGTACACCGCCTGGACGAGCTGCCGCGTGCCCTGGAGTGTGCCCCGGTGTTGATCGGCATTAACAACCGCGACCTGCGCGATTTTTCCGTCAATCTGGAAACAACCTTTCGTCTGCGCCCGTACATTCCCGCTTCCGTCTGCGTGGTGGCCGAGAGCGGTATTCACGGGGCGCGCGAGGCGCGTGCCCTGGCCGAGGCCGGTGTGGAGGCCATTCTGGTAGGCGAGGCGCTGGTTACCGCCAGGGATGTGGCGGAAAAGGTGAAAGAGTTCTGCGGGAAGTAAGGTGAAACGATGATCGTGGTGAAAATCTGTGGCCTGACGACGCTCGAGGATGCGCTGGCGGCGGTGGAAGCCGGGGCGGATATGCTGGGATTCAATTTCTACCCCAAAAGCCCGCGCTATGTGACGCCGCAGGTCTGTGCCCAAATCTCTCGTCATGTGTCCGAACAGGCGCCTGGCGTCACGCTCGTTGGGGTCTTTGTCAATACGCCGGCCACAGAGATTGCGGCGCTTCTGGATACCTGTGGGTTGCATCTGGCGCAACTGTCTGGGGATGAGACGCCGGAGGCGATACAGGCGCTTGGGGGGCGCGCCTTCAAGGCCCTGCGCCTGGCCAATGGTCGCGATCTCCAGGCCGCGCTGTTACACTATCCTCCCCGTCCTGCGCCGCCGGCTTACCTGCTGGATGCGGCGGTGCGCGGGCAGTATGGCGGCACCGGTCAACAGGCGGATTGGGCGCTGGCGCGCAGCGTGGCGCGCTGGATGCCGATTCTGCTGGCCGGCGGCCTGACGCCGGAAAACGTTGCCGCGGCCGTGCAGCAGGTCCGCCCATGGGGTGTGGATGTGGCGTCAGGCGTGGAAGCGGAACCGGGGCGGAAAGATCGGTGTAAAATGCAGGCGTTCGTGCAACAGGCACGCGCCGCCCTGGAAACTCTGGCCTGGGAGAAGGAACCATGAACGCAAAATTCGGCCCTTTTGGAGGACAGTTTATCCCTGAAGTCTTGATGCCGGCAGTTGCTGAGCTGGAGGCCGCTTACGAGGCGGCGCGGCGCGATTCAATCTTTCAAAGTGAGTTGCAAGACTTGCTGGAGAAATACGCCGGGCGGCCAACGCCGCTGTTCCATGCTCGCCGCTTGAGCCAGTCGCTGGGCGGAGCGCAAATCTACCTGAAGCGTGAGGACCTGGCGCACACCGGCGCCCATAAAATCAACAACGCGTTGGGACAGGCTCTGCTGGCCAAACGCATGGGCAAACGGCGTATCATTGCCGAGACTGGTGCCGGTCAGCATGGTGTTGCTACCGCGACCGCCGCGGCCCTGCTGGGCCTGGAGTGTGTGGTGTATATGGGCGCCGTGGATATGGCCCGCCAGCAGCCGAACGTGCTGCGTATGCGTTTGCTTGGGGCTGAAGTGCGGCCGGTTGAGAGCGGCAGTCGCACCCTGAAGGATGCTATCAACGAGGCGATTCGCGATTGGGTGACGAATGTGCGCGATACGTACTACCTGCTCGGTTCGGCGTTAGGGCCACATCCATACCCGACCATCGTGCGCGACTTCCAGCGGGTCATCGGCGATGAGGCGCGGGCCCAGATTCTGGAACAGGCCGGACGTTTGCCAGATGTCTGTGTGGCCTGTGTGGGAGGCGGCTCGAACGCCATTGGTCTGTTTACTGCCTTTCTGAACGATGCCGCTGTGCGCCTGATAGGGGTGGAGGCCGGCGGCGAAGGGATCGAAAGTGGACGTCATGCGGCCCGCTTCGCGGATACGCAGTTGGGGCGGCCTGGCGTCCTGCATGGCACGTACACCTTTGTTTTGCAAACGGAGGACGGACAGATTGCCGAGACGCACTCGATTTCTGCCGGTTTAGACTACGCGGCGGTAGGGCCGGAACATGCCTACCTGCGCGCGGTGGGCCGCGCTGAATACACCTGGGCGACGGATGCGCAGGCACTCGACGCCTTTCAAATGCTGGCGCGTACGGAGGGAATCCTGCCGGCGCTTGAATCGGCGCACGCGGTGGCCGAGGCGATTCGACTGGCACCCGCTCTGTCGCCGGAGACGATTATCCTCGTCAATCTTTCCGGTCGCGGCGATAAAGACCTGGATACGGTAACGAAAGCTCTGTTGATGGAAAATCCCACCCCTTCTCTTGCGAGGGCAACATGACAGGCATTGAGCGCATGGCTACCCTGTTTCGAACCTGTCGCGCGCAGCGTCGCGCGGCCCTGATGCCTTACTTTACCCTGGGTTATCCCGATCCTTCCCTGTCTCTGGAAATTATCATGGCGATTGCTCAGGCCGGCGCGGATTTGCTGGAACTGGGCGTCCCATTCTCGGATCCTCTGGCCGATGGCCCTACGATACAACATTCCACGCAGGTTGCATTGGAGCAGGGGATGTGCGTGGAGCGCGCCCTGGAAATGACGGCCGTCTTGCGTCAGCGTGGCCTGACCCAGCCCCTCGTGCTTATGGGATACCTCAACCCGGCGCTGGCCTATGGCCTGGGACGGTTTGTTCGCGATGCGGCGCAGGCGGGGGCAGATGGGCTGATTCTGCCCGATTTACCGCTGGAAGAGGCGGCGGAGGCAGAAATGCTTTGCCGGAACAGCGGTCTGGCGCTGGTGTTTCTGGCCTCGCCCAACACGCCGCCTGACCGTCTGAAGCGGCTTGGGGAACGTACGACCGGTTTCCTGTATCTGGTATCCCTGACAGGCGTAACCGGTGCGCGGCAGACGCTGCCGCCCGATTTGAGCGCCTTTGTGGAGCGCGCCCGGGCTGTCACCGATAAACCGCTGGCGGTCGGTTTTGGCATTGCCACGCCAGAGCAGGCGCGCCAGGTAGGGAGGCTGGCCGATGGCGTCATCGTCGGTTCGGCGCTGATCGAAGTCGTGCGGCAGAGTGAAACGCCGGTTGCGCACGCGGCGCGTTTCGTGTCCGCCTTGCGTGCCGCGTTAGCGCCCTCGTGATCAGTCCTCTGGCCCCTCGCGCACGATATAGAGCGGCCGGCCCTTGACCTCGTCATAGATTCGCCCGATATATTCACCCAGTACACCAAGCGAAATTAATTGCACGCCGCCCAGGAACAGTACGGCAATGAGCGTGGAGGCCTGACCGAAAAAGGCCTGGGCGCCAAGCAGCCGTGTGATGATGACCAGCGGGATGGCAAGAATGGCGATGCCTGCGGAGAGGAAGCCCAGGTATGTTGCCAGTTGCAAGGGAAAATAGGAGAAACTGGTAATCGCGTTCAGGGCCAGTTTCAACATTTTCTTGAAGGGGTATTTCGTTTTGCCGGCAAAGCGCGGCGCGCGCTTGTACGGTACGCCGATCTGACGAAAGCCTACCCAGGCCGACATGCCGCGCGGAAAACGATGCCGCTCGTGCATGGTCTTCAGCACGTCCACCACCTTACGATCCATCAGGCGGAAGTCGCCGGTGTCCACAGGAATCTTGACATCGGTAATGCGGTAGATCAGGCGATAAAACAATGCCGCTGTCGCCTTCTTGAACCAGGTTTCGCCTTCGCGCTCCGCGCGCACGGCATAGACAACTTCGTAGCCCTCGCGCCAGCGGGCAATCAACTCCGGGATGACTTCCGGCGGGTCCTGCAAATCCGCGTCAATGATGATCACAGCCTGTCCACGCGCGTAGTCCCAGCCGGCGGTGATGGCAATCTGATGGCCGAAGTTACGGGCAAAGATCACCGGGCGAACGTGGGTATCTTCCTTTGCCAGAGCGCGAATCTGTTCGGTAGAGCCGTCCGTGGAACCGTCGTCCACCAGCACCAGTTCCCACGTCTCGCCGGTAGCCGTCATCACCTCGCGCACGCGACGGTAGAGTTCAGGAATGTTCTCTACTTCGTTAAAAATGGGAGCGACGACAGAGAAAGTAATGCTCATGATGGTTTCTTCCTCCTGAGAGTGCGATATGTTTTCTTGCTTTTTGCCCGCGCGGCAGCGCGCTGCCTGGTCTGTGCGGCCGGGAAAGGAGATGCGCCCAGCGCACGCCGCCAGAGGTAACGGCATAGCACGGCTGCCGAAGCCAGCACGGGAACGACGAGGAATGCTCCCAGAATGCCGGTTGTCACCACGGCGGCAATGATCGCGATGAACACGATACCTTCGTGCATGTGCACGCTACGGCCCAGAATATAGGGGCGGAGCCAGACATTCTTAATGTTGATGAGCACCAGATAGAGGCCGGCGACCAGAACCGCGAACCAGAGGTTATCCCAGGGTATCCAGGTGGAACCCTCCAGCAAGGCGACGAGGACGGCCAGGAGCGTGGCCAGGAACGGCCCGACATCGGGGATGATGCTGAACAGACCGGCTGCCAGGCCCAGAATCAGGGCGCCGGGCAGGCCGATGATAGTCCAGAGCAATGAAAATGTCACTGCGACGAGAGCCATCAGCGTCAACTGCCCTCGCAGGTAGGCCAGCCAGACGGCGCGAATTTCGCCGTATAATCGGCGCATCACAGGCCGGTACTCCAGCGGCGCCAGACCGATCAGCCATTCGCGCGTCTCCTCCCAGCCGGTCAGGAAGTAGTAGGCGCCGACCACGACTACCAGGAACCAGAGGGCGTTTTTGGACGTGGCCTCGATAAGCCGCCAGGCGTCTTGCGGCAGGGGCGTCAGGAACGTTGTCAGCGACTCTTTGAACGATGGCACCAGTGCCTGGAGGTGGAAAGTCACGCCGAAGAGAGCAAAGGGGCGGGCAAGGAGGCCCTCGATTTGATCCACAATGAGAAGCAAATCGTCAATAATGGTCTGCAATTCATCGGCCAGGACCGGGATCAGCGTCGCCGGCAGAGCAATCAGCACCGCCAGACTGGTGAAGTAGACCAGATTGGCGGCCAGTTTCCGCTTCATCTTGAAGCGCGTGTGCAGGAAGTGTACCAGCGGGTAGAGCAGGTACGCCGTCAACGCGGCCAGAAGCAAGGGCTTGAAAACGGCGCGTAACCAGTAGCCTATCGCTCCCAGGATAAGCATGAGCACAGCGATGATCAGGTAGCGGTTAGCCGTACGCCGTATAGGAGCCATAGCGCAATTTTCAGTCAATCCTGTACCTGCACGCGCGGCCTGGGGAGCCAGGAGCGGCAATGGTTGCCTGCCCTGGCGTTGACTTTGCGGAGCGGACCGGCATGGTCAGGCACGGATTGGTGAGCGGTGATCGTGACCTGTTATTGCGCTTCCCCGGCCTGATTTTCGACATGGCGGTCTTCCTGCGGTTTGGATTGCTCCAGACCGGCCTTGATTTTTGCCCGCACGGTTTCCGCAGCAGGCGACGGCTGACTCTGCGGCGTCTCTTTCGCAAGGGCCCCGAACCGTTCGGACAGCAGCAGGGTTAATAAGGCTTCCATGATGTTGGCTGTGACGGCTTCTCCATCTTTCCCGCCGCCGTTGACGACTACCCGTGGTACTACGTCCACGCCGGATTGCTGAATGGCCTCCGCGAACCGATTAAGCACCTGCTGCGTTACCTGGAATTGCGGCCCGCCGTAGGCGCGTACCTGTTCTTCAATGGCCATCGCCTGAGCAATCCCTACCCGAGCCACTTTTTCGGCCTCCGCTTCTGCCAGGGCGCGTATCTGGGCGGCTTGTTGAACCGAGCGTTGATACTCTGCCTTACCCTGGTTGGTCTGAATGCTGATATTCAATTCGGCCTCGGTCAGCCGGCTTTGCATTTGTGCACGCGCCTCGGCCTCGCGCAATTCTCGTTCCTTCAACGCGGCCTGCTGCTGGCGTGCATAGGTTTCGACCTGTTCGGTAGCCACCTGCCTGGCGCGCAACTGGGTGAGGATGGTCTCAATTTGTGTATCGCCGGGCTGGGAGGTGGGTGTTCCGATCAGGACTTCTTCCAGTTCCAGGTTGTAATGGGCAAATTTCTCCTTCATTTCCAGACTGGCCTGCTGCTGAATCGCACTGCGCTCCTGAAGCAGTTGAATCAAGGTGCGGGTTTGGGCAATATTCTTGAAGTAAGCGGCTACCATAGGGTCTAGCGTTTGTTCAACCAGTTTCTTGATGTCGCCAAACCGCTGAATAACCAGAGGCGCTTTCTGGTAATCAATATGAACGACTACCGATAGCGGCAGAGACGGCTCGAAGGCGTCTCTCGTAATTAATGACACTTCCGTCAAGTTTTCATCGTAACGATGGGCGCCGGTCTCGTTCCGGATCCATTTCAAAATGAAATTCGTCGTTGGCACGATAATGACTTTGCCGGCATAGGTGTTGAAGGCGTATTTGCCCGGCAAGAGTGCTTCGTTCCAGACGCCGCGTTTCCCTTTCTCAACCAGCTCTCCATGACGGTACTCCTTGCCGGAGAGATCTTCACCCGTTTCGCCTGTGTAGGAAACCACAACGCCCACATTCCCGACCTCAATGACCGTCTTGGGGATCATTTCCACAGTGGCAAACAGGCGGTTGATGTAGTACGTGCCTTCTACCAGCACCTGTAACTGGCGCCCGCGACGTCCACCGGCGGCCAGGAATTTATCTGCATCCTGAAAGTTGTTGTGATAGAGTTCCGGCTGCGTTGGATCATCCCCTACGATGGGAGCAATGATTTCCCCTTGTGGCAGGGAAGGCCCATCGTGCACTGTGACGATTCCGACTTTATCATCGGTGTCTTTAATGACAATAGGTTTAAAACCATCGCGTTCGGCAATAACGGCGGCCATTCTGGAAATGGTAGCCGCTTCTTCGCGGCTTAAGGACAGGCCGTAAACGTGCTCCTCTGTGATTACGATGAATTGCACGAGATTGATGGCGTAGGTTCCTTCACGCAAAATGAGCCGCTGCGGGCCGCGCTGCCCACCATTTTCCAGAAAAGAACGCACGTCTTGAAAATCGTTGGCCTTTACATTGGAAGCCAGCACCTGGGCCGGTTCCAGTGGACGACCATCGCGGGCAAATACGTAGCCGATTTTGCCTTGAGCAATGGTCACCAGGGGCATGCGGTGCACGACGTACTGAATCGGCATCAGGTAATGCAATCCACCGCGCAAAACCTGCGGTTGATAGCCTGCCTCGCCGTGCAAAGCAATCAGCCCGCTCTTAATCGAGCCGTGGAACAGGCTCCAGCGTTTCTCTACAATCCCAATGCGGTTATTGGGGATGAAGCGAATCCCACTTAAGAGGATGAGGACAACAATCCCCAATACCAGCCAGCCGAGCGCAGGTAAACTGATCATCGTCGCCTCCAGAGGTCAGGGTTTTATTAAGGTTGAGTCCACTGCCAGAGGGCCGCGCGCAAAATGCTGGGAGCACAAAGTTCCCGCGCCGAAGGTTACGGCGCGTGTTCTGGGTACGGGATGGTAACAGGGCCTTTTGGCAGTCGAGTCAGAATTGTCTACGGCGTGCCCTCAAAAGTTATTGCATGCAGTACGAAAACCCTATGATTTTGCAAGTTTTCATGTGTTCTGCTGCGATGATGTCATTGCGAGCCGCCTGGGCGGCGAAGCAATCCGCTTGCCTGCCGGGAGACTGCTTCGCTTCGCTCGCTGTGACATGCTTTGCGAATGTTTGCAACAGAGCAACATTCCTGCTACAGCTTTTGCGTGGACATTTATCTATCTACGTTTGTGATCATAACGGGTTGTGGATTCAACCTCTTTTTTGCAGGGTGGTAGTGTATCACTCCTGGGGGAAATTACCAGCGGTGATGGACCTGTGGGCGGAGATAACGGTCGTATATCGCGCGCACCTGTTCCATTGTTGAGGCAGGGAGCGGCGGCAGGTCGGCGGCGGCGCTGTTCTCCTCTACCTGAGCCGGTCGCTTGGCGCCGGGAATAGCGCAGGTTACTGCCTCGAACATCAGAATCCAGCGCAAAGCAAATTGCGTCATGCTCATTCCCGGCGGACAAATGGCCTTCAAGGCTTCTACGGCCTGCAAGCCGGTTTCGTAGTCCACGCCTGCAAAGGTTTCCCCCTGATCGAACGCTTCGCCGTAGCGGTTGAAGGCGCGGTGGTCGTCGGGGGCAAAGGACGAATCCGGGCGCAGTTTGCCGGTCAGCAAGCCTGATGCCAGCGGCACTCGCGCCAGAATGCCAACGCGGCGTTGCTTAACCTGCTCGAAGAGCAACCCGGCCGGCCGGTGACGGAACATATTGAAGATGATTTGCACGCTCTGCACGTTGGGATATTCAATGGCTTTGAGGGCTTCTTCGACCTTTTCCACGCTCACGCCATAGTAACGTACCTTGCCTGTCTGGACCAGATCGTCCAGGATGCCGAAGACTTCGGGCATATAATACACCGGCGTCGGTGGACAGTGTAACTGGAGCAGGTCAATGGCTTCCACGCCGAGATTCTGCAAGCTGCGTTCTACAAAAGCCGTGAGATTGGCGCGATTGTAGCCTTCCGCAAGATGAGGATTCAGGCGTCGCCCGGCTTTGGTGGCGATGTAAATGTGAGGATAGGCGCGGCGCAAACGCCCCAGGAGGCGTTCGCTGCGTCCATCGCCGTACACGTCAGCCGTGTCAAAGAAATTTACTCCCAGTTCGACCGCTCGCTCCAGTGCGGCCCAGGATTCGGCATCCTCGACCGGCCCCCAGCTGCCTCCAATTGCCCAGGCTCCAAAACTCACCGTTGACACTTGCCAGCCTGTACGTCCCAGTTCCCGGTACTGCATGGTGATCTCCTTTTTTGTTGTCAGCCGTGCCGTTATTCGCGGAAAATGCGCACGTGTCGCCGCGGCTCCTTGCCGTAGGAATGGCTGACGAGGTCGGCGGCGCGCGCCATCTCGTGTTGCATGCGCCGTACCGCCGCCGGGCCGGGTGGCAGGTCCACCCAACGTTCGCCGTTCAAGACGGCCGCGATGGCGGCCTCGGTCTGGGTACGAATGCGCTCCATCTCATCGGGCGGCGGGGTGATTTCTGCCAGGTTGAACAGATCAATCAAGAACTGTTCCATCTGATTGACGGTATTGGCGCGCAAGACGTAGATGGGCAGGCCGCGATGTTCGGCCAGAGTCACGATTTGTTGCCGATCGCGATAATACGAGCGCAGGGTGACGAGCACATCGGCTTCCGATAAATCTTTGACCACCATAGCCGGTACTCCCAGGCGTTTGGCGGCCTGCATCAGGCGGTCACGCGCCACACCGTAGGGATGGATGCGCACTGGTCGCAAGGAAGCGGTCGTTGACGCGGCAGACTGACTTTCTGGGGTTGCGCGAGCGATGGAGAAGGGGAGAGCCGCCGTCTCCTCGCGTCCGCCACGCCGCAGGCGACCGCTGCTCTCGATACGGAACTCGGAGTCGGGACGCGGACTTCCGGCCGGCAGGGCTTTCTCAACATGAATCTGGCCCTCAGAATCCCGCCAGCGAATCTCCGGTGGGAGAGGGTAGCCGCGCAGCAACGCATCCACGGCTTGAGCGATGTCCATGTGAATCGCGAAACGGTCGCGTTGCTGAATTTCTACCAGCACGTCGAAGGTTGGCGGAGCGCGGCGTTCGAGCACTGTTTTTTGTGTCCCGCGCCGGCGGGCCTCTTCGTCGGAAAGAGTCACGGCCTCTATGCCTCCGACAAGGTCGGAAAGGGTTGGATTGAGGAGCAGGTTATCGAGGGTGTTGCCGTGCGCGGTGCCGATGAGTTGTACGCCGCGTTCGGCGATTGTGCGCGCGGCGAGGGCTTCCAGTTCGCGACCGATTTCGTCAATGACGATGACTTCCGGGTTATGGTTTTCCACGGCTTCAATCATGACTTCATGCTGCAACATTGGCTCGCGTACCTGCATTCGCCGCGCCTTGCCGACGGCCGGATGCGGCACATCGCCATCGCCGCCAATTTCGTTGGAAGTATCCACGATGATGACGCGCTTGGTTTCGGCCAGGATACGCGCCGCCTCGCGCAGCAGGGTGGTCTTGCCTACGCCGGGACGGCCAAGAATCAGTACAGACTTGCCGGATTCGATAATGTCCTGGATGATGTCCACTGTCCCATACACGGCGCGCCCGACGCGCAGGGTCAGGCCAACGATATGCCCGCGTCGGTTGCGGATGGCGGAGATACGGTGTAGGGTGCGCTCAATCCCGGCGCGATTATCGGCGTCGAATTCGCCGACACGCGCGTCCACGTAATCAATTTCGGCGCGCGTCACTTCGCTGTCGCGCAGCACGACCTCGCGGTCCACAAAGCGCGCCGTGGGGACGCGCCCCAGATCGAGGATAATTTCCAGAAGATTGTCGTAATCGTTAGCCCGATGGACGGCGGCGACAATGTCTTCGGGCAAGACACCCAGCAAGGCGTCCAGATCGTCGGTGATGCGCAATTGAGTCATAGGTCACTTCTTCAAGATTACTGCTGCGCCGTAGCCAACAACGGAAGAATAGTCGCCGGTAACGTCGCCCGAGGTGGCATGGCGCAGGATTTTTACGCTGCTACCGCCGAGGGCGCGTCCCGCCGACAATACGGTCATCAACGCGCCCAGACCACAGGCGAACCCTCGCTCTTCCAGCTCGGCGCGAAAGACGGCTTCGGGGTCAAAGGATTCCACGCAGCGCAGCATCTCGGTATCGTATTGTACTGCTTCCGCCTGCGGGTAGAAGTGAGAGAGGTCGGTGCTGGCGACGAGCAAGGCGTTGTGTTCGCGGAGCGTTTCGGCCAGCGCCTCGCCGAGGGCGCGCGCGATGGCGGGCGCCTGTGCCCGCACCATCACCGGCAGCAGGCGGAACTCGCCGTGGAGGGCGCGTTGCAGGAAGGGCAGTTCGATCTCCAGCGAATGTTCGCGGTCGTAGGCAATCGGGGTAAGGCCATAGCCCAGGGTCGCTTCCAGGCGTGCCGAAAGGCGCTCCACAGCCTTTTTGTCCACCCTGACCTGGCCCAGTGGGGTGGCATAGGCCTGATGAGCCGTGGTCAGCAACGGCGCGTTGTAAGGGTGGTGCATGGGCGAGACGATGGCTACCAGATCGAAGGTGCGTCCAAGCACGGTAGCGAAAGCATACCCGGCCACCGCGCCCGAATAAATGTGACCGGCATGTGGCGCAATGACCGCAATTACCTCGCCCTCCAGCGGCGGAATCTGCGCTTCCTTGAGATATCCATCCACCTGCCGGGCCAGGGCATCAGGATTGCCCTCATACCATGTCCCGGCGATTGGCGATGGCCGGACAGCGGTTATTGTCTCCACAGCGACCTCCTCTATGCTTATTTTACCGTGAATCCCCTATTCTCTGGAGAATCAACCGGGTTGATCCGGGGTTGCGCAGGTGCATTTCCCCTTGCGCGCCATGCCAGCGTGAAGCGCCGCGCCATCGTTACAGCAGGCAGGTGTCTTTCTGGCGTTCCCTTATCTGGCGAATCTGCCGTTGGTCTTGTGGGTGGCAGGGATTGCTTCAGGCGATGCGGCGTGCTTCCATGTAGAAGCGTTTTTCGACAGCCTCGCCCATGGAAAATGCCTTGCGCGGCAGGAGGCCATCGAGAATCACGGTCTTAAACAGTTCGGATTTCTCCAGCGTCGGCAGGTAAAAGGCGGCGTTCGTCGGAGAGTCGCCAAAGCGCATGACCACCTCGGCGCCGTGTACATAGTCTATTTTCGCCGCTCCGCCGCGTGCCAGAAAATCGTCCAGAAAGTTTTGCAGACTGCCGACTGCCAGATGAGAGGCGGGGGCCTCGATTTCAATGAGGTGACAGCGCCCCCCTTGAATCAGGCCGAAGCGTTGTCTGGCTGGCGAGGCCGTCTCTACCAGCGAGGCCATCTCGTCCGCGCTGGAGATGGAGGTACAGGTGCAGGAACTTCCAAAGTACGCCGGCAGCGCTGCCAGAACATCCCCTTTCACGTCAAAGAGCACGCGATGGATAGGCTCGAACACCAGGCCGTCATCATGCAGGTTTTCCACTTCTACGAGCGCATAGCGCGCCGGATGATTCATGCCTGCCCGGGATTTGATTTTTTCCCAAACCGCCTTGGCGGTGGCCAGGGAGTGATTGCCATCGCCGACGGCGAAGAGCAGGACAGCTTCCTGCGCGGAGGGAGGAAGGTTGTATTTGGCCAGAAAATCTTGCGGGCGGGCAAGATGTTGTAAGGCGGCGATGACCTGCTCGGTCAAGGCTTCGGGCACAGCGTAACCGCTCAGATGACCGCTGCCCAACATGAGGTCAAAATCGTAGAGCCTGGGCAGGGTATCACGCCGGGCAGTCAGGGATTCAATGACCATCTTTTGGGGATCGTCAATCAAGACCAGGATATGAGGCAGTTCCAACAGCGCGCCTTCACGTACCTGCACGCGCGGGTGCAGGCGTTCGACAATCGTTTCCTCTGTAGCCCGAATCAAAGCCGATGAGCCGGGCCGGAACTCGTACTGTTCCAGATCGAGGCTGAGCATGATGCCATGACGGGTGCGGCCCAGGGCGGTGCGTTCAACGTAAATCAGCCCTTCGTGCGGTTCGAGCAGGCCCTGGTCGAGGTAAGCGCGCATGGTGGCGTGGATGCGCTGAATGCGCATCTGTTGATCCGTCCTTCCCAGGTAGGCTTCCGGCAGAATTAAGTGCAGGGTAGAGGGGTTGCCATTGACCAGCCTTTCCACTTCCTGCCAGTACTCCGGTTGCGAGGTGAACTGGTCGCAGGCGATCACGGACCATTTGGTCAGGTCAATCCCGTTTTTGGGCAGATAGACTTGTGGAATTTGAATGCCAAGAGCAGGGTACGTTTTCATCACAGACAAAATTGTGCCACGCAGGGGGTGCGTGGCACAGCAGGGATTAGCATAGCCCGTGCGCACGGGCAAATTCTATCAGTTTCTCGGCTACCTCGGCGCCGACGCGTTGCTGGGCCTCTTTGGTGGAGGCGCCAATGTGCGGCGAGCAGATCACGTTGTCCAGTTTAACCAGTCTCCAGTCGGAAGGCGGCTCTTCGGCAAACACGTCCAGGGCGGCGCCGGCCACTTTCCCGCTGACCAGCGCATCGTAGAGGGCGTTCTCGTCCACGATGCCGCCGCGCGCGCAGTTGATCAGGCGCACGCCGTCTTTCATCCTGGCAAACTGTTCTGCGCCAATCATGTTCGTCGTTTCGGCGGTTTTGGGCAGGTGCAGGCTGATGTAATCGGAACGCTCCAGCAATTCGTTCAGAGACACCAGTCGGACTTCGGGGACGTCCTGCGGGGATACGTAGGGGTCATAGGCAATCACGGTCATGCCCAGAGCCGCGGCGCGACGCGCGACCTCGCGCCCGATATTGCCAACGCCAATGAGACCGAGTGTCTTTCCTCCCAGTTCTTCGCCCTCGAAACGCTTTTTCTCCCATTTTTCGGCCTTCATGGTTGCCGTAGCCTGATACAGGGAACGCGCCAGGGCGAACATGAAGCCGATGGCCAGTTCGGCGACCGAGGCGGAGGAGGCGCGTGGCGTATTCAACACGGTAATGCCCTTTGCGCGCGCGTAGTCGGCGTCAATGTTATCCAGTCCTACGCCGCCGCGCACAATGACTTTCAGATTCGGGCACTGATCAATCAATGGCTGACGAATCTTGGTCCTGGAACGGACAACGCACCCATCATAATTGGGCAGCACGGCAGGCAATTCTTCCGGCGTGATATCATCGCGCACATCCACCGTCAAACCGGCGGCGCGCATTTTCTCGATCGCCTCGGCTTCCGTTTTATCGCAAATCAGGACTTTCATGGAGTTCCTCCTCGGTGAAGAGAGTATTAAGGCACCGTCTGGCTCTGGCTTTTGTCTTCCCGACGGATTGCACAAAATTGCACAATCGGGCTGATTGTATCAATGGCGCGGCAGATTGTCAACCGATGCTGAGGCGGCGAGACAATCTCCGTGAAAAATGGCTTGACAAAACATTTCCCCTGTGTTACCTTGCAAGAGCATTGTGCGCGATGGTTTTCTTTGCCGCCCAATTCATGCGTGGAGGCGGCGCTGTCAGGAGCGCCATGAAATTAATTTGCGCAATTGTTCGGGATATAGACGGCGACGAGGTTGTTCATGCGCTGGTCGCGGGTGGGTATCGTGTCACGCGCCTGGCCAGCACCGGGGGGTTCCTGCGGCGCGGGAACGTAACCCTGCTGGTGGGCGTAGAGGATGATCAGGTAAGTGACGTTGTGGAACAGATTCGTTCTGCCTGTTTGCCAGCCGAGAGCGGGCAACATCGCGCCATTCTTTTCATAATGACTCTATCCCGTCTCGAGCGCATCTGACTATGTCGCACTTTTCGCTACTGATCGTACGCGCGCGGCGCGCGGCGCGGCGCTTTACCTGGGGAGGAGAGTGGGCGTTACCATTGCCCCAGGCGGTTAAACGCAACCTCACCTGGTTTTTCTTCGATGGTCTCTTTGCGGCGGCCAGCGACAATATCATTGTTACCTACCTGTCCCTTTATCTCCTGGCGTTGGGGGCAACGCGCGCTCAGATTGGTCTGACGAGTTCATTTTCCAGCCTGAGTGCGGCGATCCTCCTCTTGCCGGCGGCTTTCCTGGTGGAAAGAGTGGGACACCGCCAGGAACTTACCATCCTGTTTGGCGGAATTCTGGGGAGATTCATGGTGCTCTTGCTGGCCTGTCTTCCCCTGATGCTGCAGGGACAGGCGCTCATTTTTGCCGGCATGGCGTTGGCCGTCTTGCGGGATGCCTTTGGGAATCTGGGCTATCCGGCCTGGATGTCGCTGACCGGGGCTGTCGTGCCGTTGGAGGGGCGCGGCCGTTACTTTGGCGCGCGCAACTTTGCCATGGGCGTTGCCGGCATTACCCTCGTTTACCTGATGGGTGAACTCATTACCCGCCTCCCTGTTCCTACAGGTTATCAACTCGCGCTGGGGCTGGCGTTTTTCCTGGGGCTGATCTCCACCTATTGCTTCTGGCATCTGCGCGATCCGGAAGATGGCGTCAGGGCCAGAGAACCGGAGGCAACGCCATTTTCTGTGGTTACGATGCTGAAAGATATCTGGTCACGACCGGCCTTCCTGGCGCTCAGTCTGGTCATGGGGTTGTGGAATCTATCGCTAAACATTGCCGGCCCGTTCTTTAGCGTGTACATGGTCGAAGGGTTACATTTCAGCGCGATCATGGTCGGCGCTGCGACAATTGTCTCCAATATTGCTGGCTTGCTGGTCCAGCCTCGGGTGGGGGCGCTTTCGGATCGTTGGGGGCCGCGCCGGGTGCAGTTGATCAGCATGTTGTTCATTCCTGCCTTGCCGGCGGCCTGGATTTTCATCACGCGTTTCTGGCATGTGGTGGCGCTGAACATCTTCAGCGGTGCTCTGTGGGGCGCCTTCAATCTGGTTTCCTTCAACCTGTTGCTGACGCTGACGCCTTCCTCGCGACGGGCGCGCTACTCGGCGTTCTACCAGATGATGGTGACTCTCTCGCTGGCTGGCGGCGCCGCCCTCGGCTCATGGATCGTGACTGTGTGGGGGTATAAGGCGGTTTTCCTGTGTTCGGCGATTGGACGCTTCAGCGCCGCGCTGCTCTTTGCCCGCTTTGTGCCGGCCATCTTGCCGCCGCGCCGTCACGTGGACCAGCCTGCCTGAAGGGATATTGACCCTGTCGCCTGGGAAAAACCTTCGGGACGTTCCGATTCTGGTACAATAATTTTGATGGCAAATACTCATCTTGCGTAACTACTCAGCCATGTCATGGCGAGCCGTTTTTCGGCGAAGCAATCTCCCATTTTGTCAGGCTAAATTGACTCGCCTGGAGAGTGCTTTGTCGCAAAGAACGTTCCTCGCCATGACATACACAACTGGAGGCCGCGATGAACGATTTCCTGTGGTGGCGCGACGGTATCATCTACCAGATTTACCCGCGCTCCTTTGCCGATAGCAATGGCGATGGCCTGGGAGATTTGGCCGGCATTACGGCTCGCCTGGACTATCTGGCCGAACTCGGCGTGGACGCCATCTGGCTTTCGCCAATTTACCCCTCGCCGGATAAGGATTTCGGCTACGACGTCAGCGATTATGGCGATGTTGATCCCCGTTTCGGCAGTCTGGCGGACTTTGATGTGCTCGTTCGGGAAGCGCATCAACGGGGAATCCGCGTTATTCTGGACATGGTCCTCAATCATACTTCCGATCAACACCCCTGGTTTCAAGAATCGCGCCGTTCGCGCGATAACCCCAAACAGGACTGGTATCTCTGGAAAGACCCGCGTCCTGAAGGTGATCGAGGGGTAGGCAGGCCGCCCAACAACTGGCAATCCTGTTTTGGCGGTCGTGCCTGGACTTACGTTCCGGAACGGGGGCAATACTATTACCACATGTTCCTGCCAGAGCAGCCCGATGTAAACTGGCGCAACCCGGCGGTGCGTCAGGCCATGTTCGATGTCTTCCGCTTTTGGCTGGAACGTGGCGTGGATGGCTTCCGTCTGGATGTTTTCAATGTTTACTTTAAGGATGCAGCGTACCGTGACAATCCGCCCCGCTGGGGGCTGCGCGGTTTTGACCGCCAGCAACATACGTACGACTGCGATCAGCCCGAGATGTTCCCGTTGCTGCGAGAACTGCGCGCCCTGCTCGATTCATACCCGGAACGGTATGCGGTCGGGGAAACGTTCCTGGCGACGCCGGAGAAGGCCGCCTCGTATTGCGGCGCGGACAAACTTCATGCGGCGTTCAACTTCGAGTTTACTGCCTGTCCCTTCCGCGCCGATCGCTTCCTGCGCGCCATTCAGCGTTGGGAAACTGCCGTCGGCGATCGTGTCTGGCCCACGTACGTACTCAGTAACCACGACTTGCCGCGCAGCGCCACACGTTATGCCCGAGGCGAGGACGACGCGCGGGCAAAAGTGGTTCTCGGCTTGCTGCTCACGCTGCGCGGTACGCCGTTTTTGTACTATGGCGAGGAAATCGGCATGCGCGATATCCACTTACGGCGCAGTGAGATTTTGGACCCACCCGGCCGACGTTACTGGCCGTTCTACAAAGGGCGCGATGGCTGCCGCTCGCCCATGCAATGGGATGACCGCCCCTACGCTGGCTTTTCTGCGTCCCGGCCCTGGTTGCCTGTTCACCCGAATTACCGGCAGCGGAATGTCCTGGCGCAACGCGAGGACGAGGCTTCATTGCTGACTTTTACCAGGCGCCTGATTGCCCTGCGCCGGGAGAAAGTAGCGCTGCGGCGTGGCGATTTTCACCTCGTCAGTGAGGCGCGCCAGCTCGGTCTGGCCTACCTGCGCACTTACGGCGAGCAAACGCTGCTCATCGGCCTGAATTTTTCCTCTCGACCGCTCGATCTTTCGGTGAACTCCCATCTGTTGCCGGCGACCACCTGGCAGATATTGTTTTCGAGCCATGCCGCCTCGACTGCCTCGTTCAAGGCCGGTAAACTTCATCTGGCGCCCGATGAGGTTTGCATTCTCAGCCCCTAGCGCGGTGGAACAGGGATAAGGCCATCCTGCCCGATCCCGCGCCGGCTTCTGTTTTTGGATGCGCGACCTGCTCGTGGATGGTTCCTGCGCTCAACAATCAACGCTACCTGAGCTGGCAGGTAAGTCGAGAATTCTCTATGCCAGCCGTGATGGCACTGCAAAAATCTTGGAACTATCTCGACAATGTTAGATTACCTGTCCCTTGTCATTGCGAGGCGGCGATAGCCGCCGAAGCAATCTCTTTGCGAGTCTCAAGGTAAGCA
>Ga0272448_1000970_pt1 | contig 40651 bp, 40 predicted proteins | sample YNPCB0191_FD_202220 | JGI IMG/M metagenome (GOLD analysis project Ga0272448, IMG submission 202220) | Hot spring sediment microbial communities from Yellowstone National Park, WY, United States - YNP-CB-019-1 | ecosystem: Environmental > Aquatic > Thermal springs > Hot (42-90C) > Sediment...
GGTAATGTATTTTTCTTTGTGTCAACACAAGAAAATGGGGTACCATCATAGCCAAAGAACCCTCAACGGTTCGATCAATGACAATGAGGAGGTACCCCACGATGGAACACAAGATTATGATACGGAGTCTACCAGAAGCAATGACAATGGTCAAGGAAATGGATGTGCTTTCAGAGGATGAATGGACAGGTGATTATCGGCAGTCGGCAAAAGACGCCATCGCCTCTTTCCTTGCCGATCGTATGAAAGAAAAGGTAGCCTGTCACCTTGCCCAGACTGAGGCCAATGGCATCCCCGACAGAAGAAACGGCACCTATTTCCGCCACCTCCTTACCGAACTGGGGGATGTGGTAGTATCGGTCCCCAGGACAAGAACCTATGCCCCCATCGGGGTCATCAGGGCCTATGCACGCAGGTCGCGGGATGTGGACCGCCTCATCCTCACCTGTTTCCTCCTGGGGCTCTCCACCCGGAAGGTAGGGGAGGCCCTCCTTACCATCCTGGGGGAGAAGGTAAGCCCTGCTGCGGTGAGCCACGCGGCGCAAAGCCTTGATGCCGCTGTGGTGGCCTTCCACAGACGGAAGCTTGGGAACCGCTCCCGGGCGCTTCTCTTCGACGGTGTGGTGCTTATCCGGAAGACAGGGGGAGGGTCCATGAAAAAACCTGTCCTCGTTGTCCTGGGGATACGCCATGACGGGAAGAAGGAGATCATTGACGTTCGGTGCGCATCCTCAGAGAGTGCCGATGAGTGGGAGGCGTTCCGTACCGATCTCGCTCAAAGGGGACTGACAGGAGAAGGAACCCGGGTCATCTCTGTGGACGGAGGAAAGGGGCTCCTCCGGGCAGTGCGCTTCGTCTATCCCCTTATCCCTATCCAGCGGTGCTGGGCGCATAAGATACGGAACATCCTCAACACGGTGCGGAGGGTGGATTATAAGGCGGTGAAGAAGGGACTTGTGGCGATCTATACCGCACAGAATCTGAAGGGAGCACGGAGCGCGGCACGGCGGTGGGTCGATACATGGGTTGAATCCTATCCTGCGGCGGTCACATGCCTGCAGCAAGACCTTGACGAACTCCTCACCTGCTTTCTCTTTACCGATTCCGTCTTCCAGAGGAAGATACGGACCACCAATGCCATCGAGCGCATCTTTCGTGAAGTGCGCAGAAGAACGAGGCCGATGGGGGTCTTTGAGAACAAATCCAGCATTGAACGGATACTCTATGCAGTATTCATGTATGAGAACATACGCTATGGGGTGCACTATGTTTTTGGATGCTGACACAAAACAATTGACATTACCCACCGATGGTGAGGTCATCGACGAACGTCACCCACAGATGAGAAGAGTACTATCCGTATATCCACGCCTCTGACAGTGATACCACTCCGGTTTTTTAATGATACAATACGCTTTCCTTTACTGCCGGTCATACACCTCGTGCCACGGCTTTAAGAATACCGAGACACTTTTCTTCTGCAAGATGTATCGCATCTTCTATACGTTTATACTCTGTGATATCTTCCAGTGTTTCCAGTGCACCTACAATTTTGCCTTCTGAATCTTTAATGGGTGTTGCAGTAAAATACAACCATTTTCCGTCAGTTCCAAAGGTTTTGAAAAAATCCATAGCCTTATGAAAACCAGGAATATTTGATTTCCGCTCATTCACTTTATACCATTTGTTTATTTCATGTTCAGCGTTGTCTACAATGAGATCTGCCATACATGGTCTTTCATAATCATAGAATGCTTTCCAGTGCTCTTTTGTTCCTACCATTTCTTTGGAGCTAATTCCGCTGACAGCTTCCAATGCTCTATTCCAGTACACCACCCTGTGTTCCGTATCAATCACGAATTGTGGAATCGGCGATTCATAGACAACACTTCTCAATATGGCATTGGTATCATGTAGTGCCTTCTCAGTCTCCTTAAGGGGCGTGACGTCCCTGATAATCCAGAGGTATGCTTCTATTGCTCCTGTGTGACCGTACTGTGAAGTGGCTGTCATCTGGCAATAGATGGTTTTTCCATTGTGTGCCCTTGCCTGAATTTCATACTGTGTAATACCGCCCTTCTTTTTAATCAAGTCCAAACATGCTATACCGTCATCTCTGATTATAAAGAGGTCTTCTACGAAATTGACATCTCTCACCGCATCAGCAGTATATCCAAAAAGTTTTAAAAACGACTTATTCGCAGTAATGACTTTTCCCGTTATATCGGTGATACATACCGCATCCATACATTCATTGAAAAGTAGTGTATATTTCTGCTCAAGTTCATGTATGGTACGCTCATACTCTTTCTGCTTTGTTATATCCGTGAGAACACCAAGTATACTACCTACACGGCCCTTTTCCCAAAGGGGTGTCACCAGTGCCCTAACCCACGCCACCGTTCCATTTCCACGAACATAACTGAATTCAAACTCTTCGCTCTCTCTTCCCCTAACAGAAGAATCCATATGGAGAGAGACTTTCTCTTTATCGTGTGGTCTGATAAAATCAAAGAGGGTCCGTTCCGCAAACCATTCACGGGTGTAACCTGTGTGCTCCACCATTGTATCGTTCACAAATATGAAGCGTCCCTCCATATCACAGCAGAAGAGGCATACAAACATTTTCTTCATACTCTCTGTGAAATGTGGTCCACATTTTTGGAGAAACTCTTCCTCCATTTTCCTTTCAGTCATATCCCACAATGCAACAGATGCATGGGTAATTTTTCCCTGTTCATCAGCATATGGATGATAGACCATTCGATAATATTTCCGACCGCTTTCTGTCACATCCAGCCACCCTTCATAGTGAATCACCTTTCCTGCAAAACATTTATCGAGACATTCCTTCATAACCGTGTCAAAAATTTCAGAACCCCATATACGGGCTACTGTATTGTTCACCACATCATTAAAGGGTTTCCCAAGAACTCTGCAATAAGAATTGTTTGCAAATTCATATACATAGTTTCGATTAATAAGGGTCATAAAATCATGAGATCCATTATCTGGAACTGGATAATTACTATACCTTCTCTCATGCCAAGGTAGAAACTGAGGGTGTAATAAAGTAAATCCTCCTTTTTTACCTGATGGTCCATAGTGTGTTTCCTGAGTGGGTTTCATTGTAATACCCCCTTCTGTATTTCTTTTTTTTTGTCCCTCCATGTCTTCGATCCATCTACAGCCCCAGATATTTACGAGATTTTTGATACACCAATTCAATCTGCTGTTGGATATTTTGCCGCTCTCCAGGTTTTACCTCCCGAATCACCCTTCCAGGTGTTCCCATAACAAGAGAATTCGGAGGAATGTGGGCACCTGCTGCTATAAAAGTGCCTGCACCAATTATTGAACCTGAAGAAACCACAGCGCCGTCAAGTACAATAGCACCGATTCCTATCATGCTCCTCGATTCAATAAGTGCACCATGAATAATAACACCATGGCTAATAAGGGCTTCATCCCCTATATTCACAGGATACCCTTCTGGTGATTCAATAAAGGCAAAATCTGAGATGACTGCACGCCTCCCTACAACAACTTGCGCTCCGTCTGCACGAATAACCGCCATAGGCCATATGCTTGCCTCTTCGTTTATAACAACGTGGCCAATGATACGCGCCGAAACATCTACGTAAACGCTTTCGTGAATTACAGGCTTTCTTCCGTCAAACGAACTTATAAACTGGGCTCCATTACTCATTGACAGCTCTCCTTTGGTCATTTTTATTGTGCGATGCATCTGTCACAGTACTACTTATCATTCCCTCCACAAAAAGCTCTCCAACATCCATAACCCTGATGGTTTCAGCATTTTCTGCTTCTTTCAATCCATCCTCGAACATGGTGATACAAAACGGACAGCTGGTAGCAATAATGGTTGGATTTTTCTCTAACGCTTGTTTTGTTCTCTCTCTGTTCATACGCGTATCAGCATTTTCCTCAAGCCACATTCGTCCGCCACCAGCACCGCAACAGAAACTGTTTCTTCCGTTTCTCTCCATCTCGAGCGGCACATTACCGGTGACGCTACGAATGATGCCACGAGGTTCAGTATAGATGTTGTTATAGCGTGTCAAGTAACAGGAATCATGAAACACAATTCGTTCTTTCGTAAAATTTCCATTCTGTCTGAATAGAGTGGTGTCAGATATTTTCTGTAATATCTGAGAATGGTGGAAGACCTCATAGTCTGCACCATAGTCTTTATAATCATTTTTCAGAGTGTTGAAACAGTGGGGGCAGATTGTGATAATCTTGCGTACTTCTAATTTTTTGAAAAGATTGACATTTTTTATTGCAATCCTATCAAAAATAAATTCGTTCCCGAGCCTTCTTAACGCATCTCCACAACACATTTCTTCAGAACCAAGGATGCCGTAAGATATGCCCGCATTGTTGAGAATGGAAACAAGGGATAAAATAATTTTCTTTGTACGGGTATCAAAAGAACCCATACAGCCTGCATAGAGGAGATATTCATGACCCTCTTTTACTGAAAATGTCGGTATTTCCATGTTCTGTGCCCATTTTCCTCGTTCTGTAGAAGCAAGTCCCCACGGATTAGACCTCATTTCTATATTCTCAAAGAATGGGACAAGTTCTTGAGGAAATTCAACCTCATCCATTACCAGGTGTCTCCTGATATCTATCAATTTGGGAAAATGCTCAATGAGTACAGGGCAGTTTTCGACACAAGCTCCACATGTTGTACAATCCCATATTGCATCCCTCTGAATGCTTGCATGTCCTTCCCCCACAAGAGGAATAGCAACCTCAACGGTATCCGGAACCCCTCCAACTGTATCAAAAGGCCTCGAAGCGAGAATACGACTCCCATTCTCAAAGAGATTATGTTTGCTATGCAGAATAACCTCCTTTGGATTGAGCACCTTTCCAGAAAAATTCGCAGGACATGCTGCCTGGCATCTTCCACATTCAGTACACGCCATAAAATCAAGGAGGCCTTTCCATGTATACTGAGTTATTTTTGAAACGCCAAAGGGTATATCTTTCATGAACTTCATTCTTTTCAATGCTCTGGGGAATGAGAAATTCCTGAAAAAACAATTGGGAAGGGATGTAAGGATGTGAAGGTGCTTGCTGTAAGGAATAAAATCAAGAAAGAAGAGAAAGAGCAGTGCATGGGTCCACCAGGAGACTTTATAAAGCACTGTCAGAGTCGTTGCATCCATTCGTTCTACAAAGAGGCTGGATAAGAAAAGCGACACCGGCATGCTTTCTAAGGATTTTTCATTTAAACCATAGGCAGTTATATTCATGCCGAAATATGCTGCCATCAGGATACCAACCGTAGACAAGATTATATAGGCCTCTGCTGTTGCCTCAATATAATAGGGTTTAAAAAAGAGTCGCCGAACGAATGCGGCACATACAGCCAATAGGACCACTGCCGACATACAATCAGCTAAAAAATTTAGTACGTGATGGGGTATATCGCCCAAAAAGGCAAGGGAAAATTTGGGAAAAACACCGGAAATAACAAACTCCATATTCACCAGAAACAGCACCATGAATCCCCAGAAGAGAAAGAAATGGTTTATTCCAAAGGGCTTTTGCACAACACGCTTCTGTAAAAACCCATAGGTAATCATTCCTTTGAACCTTTCCCATAAACGGTCAAATCTGTTCTCCCATTTGCCAAGAAAGAGATAGGCACACAGTGTGTACACCCTCCTGAAGAATATATACAGAGATATTGCAAGCAGTAATGAAAAGATAATAGACTCTATTGTCGTCATAAATACTCCTTTTTCATCCATTTACAATTGCTGCACTGCCCTTTTGTTTCAATGATGTGATGAGTGATGGGACGATCTCAAAGACATCACCAACAATACCCACATGAGCCACTTCAAATATCGGTGCATTTCTATCCTTATTGATTGCAATAATATGCTCGGCATTCTGCATGCCAACAAGATGCTGGATTGCACCGGAGATGCCGCACGCAATGTACAATTTTGGTCTCACTGTCTTTCCTGTTTGACCAACCTGACGTTCATGGGATACCCATCCTGCATCCACTGCACAACGGGATGCACCAAGCATCCCCCCCAGCATTCCTGCAAGTTCCTCGAGCATGACAAAATTCTTTTTTTCTAACATACCTTTTCCGCCACTCACAATTACCTCAGCACTCCGAATGTCGCTGTCTGAGTCAGAACGGATGGTGGTAATCTCAAGAATTTTTGTTGCAATCTCTTCCTCTTTAAGGGCTATGGATTCTCTGATTAATTCACCCATCCTTCCTTCTTGATATGGAGGGACAGGCATAACCCGTGGTCTCACAGAAGCCATCTGGGGTCGTGCAAATTCTGTGAGGATTGTTGCCATGACATTACCGCCAAAGGCAGGCCGTGTCTGTTCAAGAAGTCTTCGTTCCTTATCAATGCTCAGTTTTGTACAATCTGCTGTGAGTCCTGTATTGAGGGCTGTTGAAATGGCACCAGCAAGGTCTCTTCCAAGTCCTGTGGCTCCAATCAAGAGAATTTCAGGACGATAGAGATTTACAAGGTGCACAAAGCTATCGAGGTAGGGCCTTGTTCTGTAATATCTGAGAGTTGGATGATCAATAATATACACCTTGTCAGCCCCATACCCGAAGGCTTCCATGATAAGGTGTTCAATATTGTGGCCGAGAATTACCGCTGCCAGGTCTGTATCGAGGTCTGAGGCAAGGGACTTTCCTATACCCAGTAATTCCCAGGAAACCTGATTCGGTTTTCCATCAAACTGTTCCACAAAAACCCATACGTCCTTCCATGACAACGTTTCAACCTTACGCGTATTTTCATCTGATGATATCCTGTCTTCATCCTTTGTACTCCCATTCACTGCTGGATCAAATCCTTCGAGGGCACCACTCGTACAGGCTTCAATACATTTTTTGCAACCATTGCATTTTTCCAGATTAATGGTGGGTACACCATGGGTGTCATAGGTATCATATTCAATGGCACCAACAGGACAGACGCGTACGCACTCACCGCAGCCTGCGCACTTGTCACTGGTAGTGATGGGATATATAACTTCGAGTGCCTGGGCAGGACAGATCTTCACACATTTCTTGCACCCGATACATTTTTCTGCATTGATGACAGGAGAACCCTGGGTATCTAATGTATCATATTCAATTGCGTTCACAGGACACGTGGGTTCGCATCTTCCGCAGGCAATACACTTATCTATAATCAATCTCACCTTTGCTCTAATTCTTTTTTTCTTAGCCATGGTGAACTCCTGTTACTTTCCATTCTTCAAGTTTTTTTAAAATCACAGTGACAAGTTCCTGGCACCCATTTCCATTCCCCACATGAATTTCTCCTTGTTTCGTCTCAGGTGCAAAAATACGCTTAACCGTGGTTGCTGAACCTTTCAAACCAATTGTGTCGGGGTCAAGTTTCAGAGAGTAATTGTTCCATACCTGGACAGGGATTTCCTCAGCATATAGTCTTCTGGGAACTGATGGATACCGTGGTCTGTTCGCATCACGTTCTATTGTAATGAGAGCAGGCCACCGTGCTTCTACAACCTCGTGCCAGTCATCTATCTTTCTCCTGACAACCATTTTCTTATTTTCCACATCCACTGACATTATTCTATCCACAAGGGTGACCTGATTGTATCCAAGACGTGTTGCGATACCTGGACCAACCTGAGCTGTATCACCGTCTATGGTCTGCTTTCCGCAAAATATAAGATCAACAAATTCCTTTCTTGAAATTTCTGAAATGGCATGGGCAAGGACCTTGCTTGTAGCAAGTGTATCGGCACCACCAAATACCCTGTCACTTAAAAGAATTCCTTCATCTGCTCCCATGGCTATAGCCCTGCGTATCACTGTATCAGCCATAGGGGGTCCCATTGATATTATTGTTACCTTTGCACCATTTTTGTCTTTTATTTTCAACGCTTCCTCAACTGCAGGACCGTCAAAGGGATTGGTAATAAAGGGAACGCCATCCCTTACAAGAGTGTTTGTTACGGGATCTATTTTCACCTGTGTTGTGTCCGGAACCATTTTTACGCAAACAACGATATGCATAACAATAACCTCCTGTTTTTAAATAACTTTTTAAAATAGAACCTTAGATTTACGAAATGCCTTTTGTGATTTGTTCTCATTATCTGCATGCGAAATATTACACATGCTCTATGAAAAAAAACAATATCAATAAAATACCTATTTATTATCTAATAAATATTGAAATATTATAAAAATTGAAGGGATTATGGGTCAGTTCGGTGTTTCAATGCCAGCCAGCAACAGGTGCTGCTGATATTTTATAGTTATAACCTCTTGTTTTGAGGAAACAAAGACCCCGGCTCAATTGAGCCGGGGTTTTTTATGGCATCATAAAATTCTATGTAGGGGACATAGTGGATAGCTCTTTCTTGAAAGACCAGTAGTATACTGCACCTATAAAGATAAATCCTCCGATAATATTACCAAGCGTTACAGGAATGAGGTTCCAGTAGATGAATTGTCCCCAGGTAACGTTTGCACCTACCATGATACCAGCAGGAATAAAATACATATTCGCTACACTGTGCTCAAAACCAGAGGAAACGAATGCCATGATGGGAAACCAGATACCAAAGAACTTACCGATCATATTTTTCGATGAAATTGCAAGAAGAATGGCAAGGTTCACAAGCAGGTTGCACGCAATGCCTTTCATAAATGCTGACCAGAGGCCCATGCCACCCACTGCCATATACGGAAGCGTCTTTGCCTCTGCTATAGCAATAGCATTCTGTCCAAAAACTGTAATCTCCGGTCCACCACCTTTGCTGAACGGTCCCACTGACATAAGGTATGCCCAGAAAACAGAACCGATGAAGTTCCCAATGTAAACCCAGAACCAGGCATTAAATACCCTGCTCCAGGTTGTCTTTTTCTGGAATACTGCCATAGGGATAAGCATGGTGTCACCGGTGAAGAGCGACATGCCTGTGAGAACAATTGCAATAAGGCCTACAGGGAAGACAGACCCTGAAATCAGGGACTTTATACCTGGTACCGTCGTTCCTGTAGAACAGACCGTGGCAAGTGCCCCTCCTACTGCAATGAAAAGTCCTGCCATAAAAGCCCTGACCAGGTAGTTAAGTGGTGTTAGGTTTGCCTTATACTTACCTGCATCTCCTGCCAGTTGAACAATCTCTACGGGTTTATGTGCCATTGTTCCTCCTTGTAAATAGAATTGTAGTTATGTATGTTCCAACCACCCTTTTCCTGTTATGGATCAGGTAATCTTCTCGATCTTACATGCACAGACTTTATATTCAGGAATCTTGCATGCCGGATCAAGGGCATCGTTGGTCAAAACATTTGCAGCCGCCTCATAGAAATGAAAAGGTATAAAAACCACATTAGGTTTTGTCTTATCCGTCACCTTCGCCTTGATGCGTATACTTCCCCTTCGTGATGAGATTGAGATAAGTTCACCATCTGTAATATTATAGTTACTTGCATCATTGGGATTGATTTCAACAAAGCCCTCTGGTACGAGTTCATCGAGTATCCTCGAATTCCTCGACATAGTTCCTGTGTGGAAATGTTCAAGCATACGACCTGTTGTAAGTATCATGGGATACTCTTCATCTGTTCCTTCTGCAGGTGGCGTATATTCGATTGCTGTAAATAACCCTAAACCGCGGGTAAATCTGTCCTTGTGGAGATACTGGGTTCCCGGATGGTCTGTTGAGGGGCATGGCCATTGTATGAGTTCTTTTTCAACTCTGTCATAGGTAATACCTGCGTATGAAGGGGTGACAGTGCGCATCTCTTCAAATATATCCTGTGGTTTCTTGTAGTCCCATTTGGTGCCCATTCTTTGTGCTATCTGGGTGATAATCCACCAGTCATCTCGTGCATCACCCCACGGAGGAAGAACACGGTGCATCATCTGTACCCTTCTCTCTGTATTGGTTACTGTTCCCTCCTTTTCAAGAAAAGCGCATGCTGGAAGAACTACATGGGCATACTGGGCTGTCTCTGTAAGGAATATATCCTGGACGACAAGGAATTCGAGAGATTTTAAGGCTTCAATCACATGGTGCTGGTTCGGGTCAGAGAGAGCCGGGTTTTCGCCCATTTCGTATATTGCTTTCAGTTGCCCGTTTATTGCTGCATTAAACATCTCCACCACTGTGAGCCCTGGCTTTGCAGAAAGACCTTTAATACCCCATGCCTTTTCAAATTTTGTCCTTACCTCATCGTTTACTACTGGCTGGTATGCAGGGTAGGATGTGGGAAGGGCACCCATATCACAGGCACCCTGCACGTTATTCTGTCCCCTGAGAGGATTCACTCCACCGCCGGGAACACCCATATTACCCAGAAGCATCTGGAGATTTGCAGTTGATTTGACACCATTCACACCAGAGACAAACTGTGTAATGCCCATGGAATAGTAGAGCGCCATGGGTTTGAGTTCAGCCATTAAACGTGCCGCCTTGACAATATCCTGGGGATTATCAAGCCCGCATATTTTCGCCACATATTCAGGGGTATATTTTTCAAGAACTTTTGCAAGCTCATCAAAACCCTCTGTCCGTGTTTGAACAAATGTTTTATCATACAGGCCTTCTTTGACAAGAACATGCATTAGACCGTTGAGTATGGCTATGTTTGTGCCTGGTTTTATCTGGAAATAGTAATCTGCATATTTTGCAAGCTCTATTTTTCTTGGATCTGCAACAATAAGTTTTTTGCCCTGGTTGATGACAGCGTTTTTAATCATGGAGCCTATGACAGGGTGGTTCTCTGTTGTATTGGAACCGATAACAAAGAAACCGGCGCTTAATGGTATCTCGCGAATGGAGTTTGTCATAGCTCCTGAACCGAATACGGCCGCCAGACCGGCGACGGTTGATGAGTGTCAGAGACGGGCACAGTGGTCCACGTTATTCGTGCCTATCACTGCGCGCATAAATTTCTGCATGAGATAATTTTCTTCATTTGTGCATTTTGCTGATGAGAGGGAAGCAATGGAGTCAGGACCATACTTCTTTTTTATTTCTGTGAGCCTTCGTGCAACAAGGTCAAGTGCCTCATCCCAGCTTGCCTCCTCAAATGTTCCGTCTCTTTTTATGAGGGGTTTTGTGAGCCTCTTCTTGTTCTGTACAAAATCAAATCCGAACCTGCCCTTTACGCAGAGATGTCCCTCGTTAGGTCCCTCATAGTCTCCCAGTGCCTTTACCAGAAGGCCTTCTCTGTTTGTATAGAAATCAATCTTACATCCCACGCCACAATAGATGCAGATGCTCGACTCTTTCTTTAACTCCCAGTTCGCTCCTCTCCCAAGCACTGTCTGGAATGTGAGTGCTCCTGTAGGACACATCTGAACACACTGACCGCACTTCACGCAACTGGATTCACCTATCGTTTTGTTATCATCTGCAATAAGGCGGGTTTCGAACCCCCTTTCTGAGAAACCCCAGACGTTCGATACCTGTATCTCCTTACACGCTTTCACGCAACGCTGACAGAGTATACACCGGTATTCATTTCTTTTTATGGCAGGGCTTGATTCATAATCAACTGTCCGTTGCCTTTTGGGCTCTGTCTTTTTTGGCTCCTCAACACCATAACGTTTTACAAGACTCTGGAGTTCACAATCTCCGTCTGCATCACAATAGAGACAATTATGGTCACCATCGGAAAGGAGTAACTCAAGAATCCACTTCCGCATGCTCACAATATCATCATCCTCGGTCACAACGGTCATGCCATTTATAGCAGGCTCTACACAGGCAGGTCTGAGCATCCTGTTGTTCACCCTCACAAGACATATACGGCATGCACCTGTTTTACTGATTCGCGGGTGATAACAGAGGGAGGGGATATTAATGCCATTGTCCCGTGCAACTTCAATAATTGTTTGACCTTGCTTTCCTTTTACTTCCCGTCCATCGATCGTTACGCTTATTTCTTCCATATATATGCTCCTTATGTGGTAAGTGGTATGTATGATAGTTCCAAAAACAACCTTGTCAAAAGGTTGTTAGATGTTCGTGCGTCATTGTAATCTACATAGTGTTGGTATTGTATAATCTCTTAAAATCGATTTCAACAAAAAATTACAGGAGCAAATGGAACAAACAATTCATTGCAAATCAATAGGGACTTGTTTATAATTTAAGATAAGAAATAAGAAACAATGTTTTAATACAAACGTCAAGCATCATGTCATGCTATATGACACTTGTGTTGCGTGGTTCGGGCATTGTGTAAAATGGTATGAGGTTAATGATGACACTACGAGAAATCCCGGCGCATTCGAATACAGAGGTTCTCTGTGGCAAGGATTATTGTGATGGATATATACATAATGCGTCTGCGTGTGAACTCATCAGTGGAATACCCTCGTCTCACGACTTTCAGGCTCTCCTCATTACATCGTTGACAAATACCCATGTAACACACACGTCTGACAGTATCCATGCACCGGGAGTTATAGTTGCAGGAGACAGAAAATCATCAATAGAGACAATTGAAGTCATAACAAAGCATAGCACTATCCCCGTTCTTGCAACACGATATGCGGTAATCGATTGTTGTGGTCTTCTCTTTGCTCATGGGGTGAAGGCTTACACAAAGGACTCTCTGTAAATGAGGGAGTTTGTATGGTAGACAGCCTTCACTACACTCCAAAGATTCATATTGAATTCCCCATAGAAGAAAAAAATTTTTTTGTTGCTGGAGAATCTGCGTCTCGAGTAAAAAAAACATTGCAACAACTGGGTATGAAACAGGATATTATCAAGAGGGTTGCGGTTATCATATATGAGGCAGCAATGAATGTTGCGATTCATGCAAACCACGGTACACTCAGGGTCTTTATTACCCCTGAAGCTATTACCGTGGAGACTGAGGATAAAGGTGATGGTATCCCTGATATTGATCTTGCCATGAAGGAAGGCTATTCAACCGCTACCCAGGAAATACGGGAAATGGGTTTTGGAGCTGGTATGGGACTACCCAACATAAAGCATTGTTCCGATGAATTGAAAATCGACACCAAAGTAGGGGTTGGAACTCTTATACGAGCAAAGGTGTATCTTGATAAAGAAAAACTTTAAATTCATTCCGTGAGTTATCTATGCCGCACAATATTTATTCAGTAACACTTGATGTCCACAAGTGTAAAGGATGTACAAACTGTATTAAACGATGCCCCATGGAAGCCATTAGGGTCCACAATGGCAAAGCAATTATTTTAAAGGAACGATGTATTGACTGCGGTGAATGTATTCAGTGCTGTCCCAATCATGCGATACTCCCTGTAACCGAAGAATTAGAAAAACGTACTGATTATACATATACCATTGCCCTGCCTGACCCATCATTCTTCGGTCAGTTCAAAGAAGAAGGGGATTTGGAAAATATCCTCAATGCATTTCTCCGCATTGGTTTTGATGAAGTCTTTGAAGTATCACTGGCTGCCGAGATTGTAGGGTTCATCATTCGCCAATATTTAATGTCACAAACATATACAAAACCCCTCTTTTCATCATCATGCCCTGCTGTGTTACGGCTCATGCAGATAAAGTTCCCCGACCTTCTTGGTCAGGTGGTCCCTATTCTGTCACCCATGGAGGTTGCTGGACGACTTGCTAAAGAGGAAGCAGCGAAACGAACAGGACTACCATACACGTCGATTGGTACATTTTTTATTTCACCCTGTCCGGCAAAAGTTACTTCTATAACACACCCGCTGAATGTAAGTGAGTCTGCAATAAACGGAGCCATTGCAACAAATACTGTATATAAACATTTAATCAAACACATTTCTAAAAATTCTGACAGAGACCATATTAAGAAACTTCACAAATCCACAAAACGTGGTATGGCATGGGGGTATGTAACGGGAGAATCAAAGAGTATTGAGTTTGGGACTACACTGGCAGTGAGCGGTATCCATAATGTGATAAGCCTTCTCGAAGAGATTGAGCGTGGTGAACTACAAGACGTGGATTTTATAGAATTGCAGGCCTGTACAGGTGGATGTGTGGGTGGGCCTCTCAACATCCAGAATGTTTTTGTGGGCAGAGTAAAGTTACGAGAATTCATAAAAAAATATGAGACACAGGAGCCTTTTTATACGGAAGAAGAGCTTCTCACCTTCTATCAGAGCAAACGCTTTTCTTCAACAGAACTCATTCATCCCCGGACGATTATGACACTCGATGACGATGTATCAAAAGCCCTTATAAAGATGGAGCAACTGGACACAATTGCCAGGCAGCTTCCTGGTCTTGATTGTGGTGCCTGTGGTTCACCAAACTGCAGGGCCTTTGCTGAAGATATAGTGAGGGGTATTGCCGTTGAAACAGATTGTGTCATAAAGCTGAGGGGAAAGGTAAAAAACCTTGCTGAAGAGATACTGGATCTGGCAAGGGTTATACCACCGGCTATGGACAATAGTTCGAAAAAGAAAAAAGAATAATAAAACTATGGTGCAGGAGGGGTTATGACAGTTGGTGAATTAGCATCAGCCCTTGGATTGGAAATTTTAACAGGCAATGTGAATATTGACCGTCCAATTAAGTCAGGGTATACGTCTGACTTATTATCCGATGTTATTGCGAATATTCAGGAGGATGCCATCTGGATTACAATTCAAAGACATATAAATATCCTTGGTGTTGCAAAATTAAAAGATATTGCTGCCATCCTGATACCCAACAACCTTCAGTTAGAACACGACGTTATAAAAAAGGCACAGGAAGAGTCCATAGCTATTTTACGGGGTAAAGAAACCTCTTTTGAGCTTTCTGGACTTATCTATAATGCCTTGAAAAAGGGCTAATAGATTGACAGGTTTCTCCTGCGATCTTCACATTCACTCAACGTTGTCTCCCTGCGGAGATCTTGAAATGTCTCCTCGAAGGATTATCGAGAAAGCACGGGACGTTGGGATTGATATTATCGCAATTACTGACCATAATATGTCAGAAAACTCATTCTATGCTCACAAACTGTGTCGGGATTTACAAAGACCGTATGTGCTCTTTGGCATGGAATTACAAACAGAGGAAGAGGTTCATCTCCTTGCTATTTTTGATAACTATGACATCGCTTCACTCTTTCAGAAGACTATCTATGAGCTTCTGCCGCCTGTTCAGAATAATGCTGATTTTTTTGGTGACCAGGTAGTTGTTGATGAAAACGATGAGATCGTACGGTTTGAGGATCGCCTGCTTCTGAATTCAGCTCAAATCTCTATAGCCACGGCTGTTTCCTGGATCAAGTCTCATAACGGTCTTGCCATACCCTGCCATATTGACAGCCCCACCTTCAGTATTATCAGCCAGCTTGGCTACATACCTGAGGGAATTCCTTTTGATGCCTTTGAAGTACGCGACATCACAAATGCCCATACCCTTTTACCGCTCATCATGCAGAAACATATTCCCTTTGTCACATTTTCTGACGCTCACTATTTAAATGACATCGGACGAAGGACAACCCGCCTCAATCTTGAAGAACCAACCTGCAAGGAGATTGAACGGGCATTAAAGATTCTTGGAAACCAAGACAATGGTTTGTGAAGTAGATACGCGATTGCCACTGTTTATACCTATCTACAGAAGGAAAACAACGTGCCTGTATGATGGATGAGATTGCTTCGCATATCATTGATATTGTTGCTAATTCTCTCGCTGCCCATGCACACAATATCACCATCGCCATTGAAAAAGATAGTGCTCGATCACTATTAATACTGAATATAAAAGATGATGGAATTGGCATGGACAATGAAATGACACAGAAAGTACAGGATCCCTTCTTCTCCACAAAAACAGGGAGAAAGGTAGGACTTGGTATACCCCTCCTTAAAGGAACTGCTGAGACAACAGGTGGAAGCTTTTTTCTTACCAGTGAACCAGGCAAGGGAACTGAAATCAGGGTACTCTTTCATACAAGTCATCCCGATCTTCCGCCATTGGGTAACATAAAGGATACTATTCTTGTTCTTATTGTTGCTAATCCTGATGTAGATTTTCTATTTACCTATACGGATAATGGAAAACAATTTGTTATTGATACCAAGGAGATAAAAGAACTGCTTGGTGGTGTCCCCATCAACCATCCAGAGGTCATCAGCTTTTTAACCAAATATCTTGACGAACATCTATGAATTCAGATAGATTATCTCAGTCTCTAAGGAGGGTCATGTATGAATTTAGAAGAGCTTAAAAAAATCAGAGAAAAAGCACAAAAGGATGTGGAATTAAGACAAAAGCAGGCACGCATACGGGTAGTTGTAGGTATGGGAACAAGCGGGATTGCTGCAGGAGCGCGGGAGGTGCTGAAAACATTTGTTGAAGAAGTGGGGAGAAGAAACCTAACTGACGTTCTTGTTACCCAGACTGGTGAGAAGGGCCTTGCATCCCGCGAACCCATGGTAGAAATCTTTGAGGAAGGAAAACCTGTTGTCGTCTATGGTAATATGGATCCTGAAAAAACCAAGAGAGTTGTGGTCGAACATATTGTCAATGGCAACCCTGTATCTGAATATGTGGTTGAGGTAATGTAAAAGGAGGTTAGAAGATTTGTCCAGAGAAGAGATTATAAAAAAATTTAACCCAACAAAGGATAATATTCTGTTTATACTGCACGAACTCCAGGATAATAATCCTGAACATTATCTTGCTAAGGAAGATATAGAGATTTGTGCGGATTATCTGAAACTTCCATATAGTTACGTCTATAGTGTAGCAAGTTTCTATACCATGTTCAGCCTCAAACCCAGGGGCCGCAATATTATACGTCTATGTAGTTCACCCCCCTGTCACCTTATGGGTGCTCACTCCCTCCTCGATTACCTTAAGAAAACATTAAAGATTAATGTTGGTGAAACAACAAAGGATAAAATTTTTACCCTTGAACTGACAAGCTGTCTGGGTGCATGTGGTGTAGCGCCGGCCATGATGATAAACAATGAGATGTTTGGAAATCTAACACCGGCAATGGTTGATACAATCCTGGAACAAAGGAGAAAAGAACGATGACTCTTGTGAGAAACCACGTACTGATAAGTATTGATGCAGGCACTATCATGGCAGGTGCCCGTGCAGTCGAGAAGGCACTTGTGGATGAGATTGCAAAGCAAGGTCTTGGTGAGGAGGTTTCTGTTCTTGAGACGGGAAGTGTGGGTATTACAGGCAAAGGCGTTGTCCTGGTAGTCTATCCAGAAGGCATTTACTACGGAAATGTGACCACTGTTGATATACCAGAACTTGTGACTGAACATCTTTTAAAAGGCAGACCCCTTAAAAGACTTGTCCTTTCTGAAATACCAAAGCAGTATATTATTACAAAGGAGAAAACAGGACTCTTAAGGGAACAACCGCGTATTGTTCTCAAGAATAGCGGCATTATAAATCCGGAAAATATTGATGAATATATTGCTGAAGATGGTTACCAAGCTATAGCCAAAGCACTCTCCACAATGACACCGGATGAGGTTATCAAGGAGGTGAAGAATTCAGGTCTTGTTGGTCGAGGCGGTGCAGCATTTTTAACAGGCATGAAATGGGATTTTGCACGTGGTGCTAAAGGAGATATAAAATATATCATCTGTAACGCTGATGAAGGAGAACCAGGTACATTCAAAGACAGGCTCATTTTAGAGGGCGATCCCCATAAACTTATTGAAGGTATGATGATTGCAGGTTATGCAGTCGGTGCAGGTAAAGGCTTTGTCTATATACGGGGTGAATATACACTTTCCATAGAACGCCTTGAAAAAGCAATCGCTCAGGCAAGAGCGTATGGACTTCTCGGTACAAATATACTTGATAGTACTTTCAGTTTTGACATTACTGTGATGAAAGGTGCAGGCGCATATGTGTGCGGTGAAGAAACAGCCCTCATCGAATCACTTGAGGGCAAACGGGGTCATCCAAGAAACAAACCGCCCTACCCTGTCACAGAGGGTCTATGGGGAAAGCCCACTGTTGTCAATAATGTGGAAACCCTTTCCAATGTGCCTGAAATCATATTCCATGGTGCCTCCTGGTTTAGAAAGTATGGAACAGAAAAGTGCCCTGGTACAAAAGTATTTACAATCATCGGAAATGTTGCAACACCAGGACTTATCGAAGTAGAGATGGGCACGACTCTCCGTGATATCATCTATGAATATGCAGGTGGTATAAAAGAAGGGAAACAATTCAAGGGTGCTCTCATAGGTGGAGCTGCAGGTGCATTTATTGGTCCTGACATGCTTGATATAAAGATGGATTTTGTAAACCTCAGAGAATATGCAGCGGTTCTTGGTTCAGGTGCAATCCTTGTCATGGACGAAGAGACAGATATACTCGATATGCTGAAAAGCGTGCTCCATTTTTTCAGGCATGAATCGTGTGGCCACTGTGTTCCCTGTCGGCTTGGAACAGCAGAACTTGTGAAGATTATTGACCGGATGGCAGCAAAGAAAGGAAGAAAAGACGACATTGATAAAATGCTCAATATTTCACAGAGAATGCAGCAAACATCCTTCTGCCCACTCGGTCAGTCCCTATATCTTCCCATTTCCAGTTCTTTAAAATATTTTGGTGATGAGATACGGAGCAGGGTACAGTAAAGAATGGACGGAAACGAAAGGGTTAACGGTATAGCATTAGTACGGGTATTGATAGTAATATAGAAATTCTAAAGACAATACTTTTTTCATAGTAGCGATATCACATACCTCTATGAAAAAGAATCTCAGGGAGGAGCATATGGTTACTGAACACAGATGTAATTGTGCAGAGGCACAGGAGGAGGAACTATATCGTAAACTCCAGGAAATCATAGAAGAGCATAAAGGAAAACCAAAAGAACTTATTATGGTGCTCCATAAAGCTCAAAATCTTTTCGGATATCTTCCCCAGAAAGTTCAGGAGATGGTTGCAGAAGGTCTCCATGTTTCCCTCAATGAGGTCTACGGTGTTATCACCTTCTACAACTTTTTTTCCACTGTTCCACAGGGACGAAACAGCGTAAAGGTGTGCCTTGGGACTGCCTGTTATGTCCGTGGCGGGCAATCGGTCTTGAAAAAAGCGGAAAAAGAATTGGGAATCAAGGCAGGCGGCACAACAGACGACAGACGGTACTCATTAGGTGTGGTACGGTGTATTGGTGCATGCGGTCTTGCTCCTGCAATGCTGATTAATGACGATGTGTATGGAAGGGTCAAGAGCACCAAGGTTATGGAAATTATCAAAAAGTATGAGTAGCAAAGGAGGCATACGGTATGGAACGGATACGTGCTCATGTATTGGTCTGTGCAGGCGCTGCATGTGTATCGTCTGGGTGTCGTGAAATACGTGACGCCATTGTCAATAAAGTACAGGAATATAAGCTCCAGGAAGAGGTAAAGATTATTGAAACAGGCTGTGTTGGTTCCTGCGATTTGGGTCCCCTTGTTCTGGTCTATCCTGAAGGAGTCTTCTACCAGAAACTGAAACCCCACGATGCTGACGAGATCGTACGGGAACATCTCCTCAAGGGAAGAATTGTTGAGCGACTGCTCTATAAAGAACCTGGTACAACAAAAGCAATACCCTCATTTAAAGAAATAGACTTCTTTAAGAACCAGACAAAGATTGTTTTACGAAACTGTGGTATTATCGATCCCCAGAATATTGAAGAATATATTGCCCGTGATGGCTATCAGGCACTTGCCAAGGTTCTCACCTCCATGACCCGCGAACAGGTCATTGAAGAGGTAATAAAATCAGGATTGCGTGGACGCGGCGGGGGTGGATTCCCTACAGGGCTAAAATGGAAATTTGCCTACCAATCTCCTGGAGATATAAAATATGTTGTCTGTAATGCGGACGAAGGAGATCCAGGCGCTTTCATGGATCGAAGCGTTCTCGAAGGGGATCCTCACAGTGTTATCGAAGCAATGGCTATTGCTGCATATGCTATTGGCGCAAGCCAGGGGTATGTATATGTGAGGGCTGAGTATCCCCTTGCCATTGAACGGTTAACCTGGGCAATCAGACAGGCACGGGAATATAAATTTCTGGGTAAAAACATACTGGAGACTGGTTTTAATTTTGATCTTGACATCCGAATTGGCGCAGGCGCCTTTGTCTGTGGTGAAGAGACAGCGCTCATGATTTCCATAGAAGGTAAAAGGGGAGAGCCAAGACCAAGACCACCGTATCCTGTTGAAAAGGGTCTTTTTAATTCACCCACACTGCTCAATAATGTTGAAACCTATGCAAACATCCCTGCCATTATTCTTAATGGAGCTGAATGGTACGCTCAGTTCGGTACTGAAAAGAGTAAGGGTACCAAGGTTTTCGCTCTTGCCGGTGCTGTAAATAATACTGGTCTTGTTGAGATTCCTATGGGAACACCCCTCGGTGACATTATATTCAATATCGGCGGTGGAATCCCTAAAGGAAAGAAGTTTAAGGCTGCCCAATTAGGGGGTCCTTCAGGCGGTTGCATACCTATCGAACATATCAATGTGCCTGTTGATTATGAATCTGTTGTTGAACTGGGCGCAATCGTGGGTTCCGGTGGCCTTATTGTTGCTGATGAGGATACCTGTATGGTCGATTTTGCACGATTTTTCCTCGATTTTATTCAACATGAATCGTGTGGTAAGTGTCCTCCCTGTCGTATCGGCACAAAACGGATGCTTGAGATACTGAATCGTATTACCCAGGGGAAGGGTGTACCTGAAGACATAGATAATCTCGTGGAACTTGCAACACGGATCAAGGCAGCATCACTATGCGGTCTCGGTCAGACAGCACCAAATCCTATTTTATCTACGTTGAGGTTTTTTAAACATGAATATATAGAGCACATAGTAGACAAACATTGCCGAGCGGGTGTATGTAGTGCCCTGTTTGATGCACCCTGCCAGAATGCATGTCCAACAGGTCAGAATGCATGGGGGTATGTAACCCTTATCAGCGAAGGGAAATTTAAAGAGGCTATTGCTGTAATTAAAGAGGCAAACCCCTTCCCTGCTGTACTGGGACGTGTCTGCGTCCACCCATGTGAGAGCAAATGTCGACGCGGGCAACTCGATCAACCTGTTGCAATCTGTGCATTGAAGCGTTTTGTTGCAGATCTCGATATGAATTCTTTCCCTTCGTATCGTCCGCCTGTGGCACAGCCAAAAAATAAAAAGGTGGCGGTCATCGGTGCAGGTCCAGCAGGTTTAAGCGGTGCATACTTCCTTGCCTGTAAGGGCTATACGGTAACAGTTTTTGAAGCTTTACCTGTTGCAGGCGGTATGCTTGCAGTAGGTATTCCCGATTATCGGTTACCAAAAGGGATTCTGAATGCAGAGATAAAGATGATTACGGATCTCGGTGTTGAAATCAAATATAATACGCCTATAGGTAAGGATATTACGATTGATAAACTTTTTAAGGATGGTTACGAAGCAATACTTATTGCAACAGGCGCCCACAAAGGGCAAAGACTCGGCATACCGGGTGAAGATGCGAAGGGCGTTGTGGATGGTGTGACATTCCTCCGTCAATTAAACCTCAAAGAAACTGTTAAGGTTACGGGTAAGGTTGCTGTGATTGGTGGCGGCAATGTTGCTATTGATGCAGCGCGGTCAGCGCTCCGTCTCGGCGCTGATGAGGTCTTTATACTCTATCGGAGAGAAAGGGAGGATATGCCCGCATATACTGAAGAGATTGAGGAGGCTGAAAAAGAAGGTATTACAATTCACACCCTCGTTGCACCAAAACAGGTTATTGTTGAAAAGGGTAGGGTTACCGGTATTGAATGTGTCCGCATGTATCTTGGAAAGTTTGACAAAGGTGGCCGCCGTATTCCTGAACCCATTGCGGGTTCTGAATTTGTTGTGCCAGCTGATATGGTCATTGCAGCCATAGGTCAGGTTCCTGACCTCTCCTCAATTAATGGCAATGGAATCACCATTAGAAAAGGTAATACCATAGAAGTAGATCCAAAGACACTCGCCACCACCCGTGAAGGGGTATTCGCCGCAGGAGATACTGTCAGAGGCCCTGCTACAGCAGTGGAAGCAGTGGCAGATGGGAAGAATGCAGCCCTTGCAATTGACAGGTATCTGGGTGGTGATGGTTTGCCTATGAATGCATTTTACGATGAACTTATCAAGATGCCTATTACATACGATGAGGCGCCCTATCAGAAAGAGAGGCCACGGATGGAGGTACCTCACCTGCCGTTACCTAAACGGCACGGTAATTTTAATGAGGTTGTCCTCGGATATCACGAGCATATGGCAGTAGAAGAAGCAAAACGCTGTCTCCACTGTTTCATCAGAGAGGAAGAGGAAATGACAGAGGAACAGGAAGAGGATTTTTTAGTGGAAGAAGCAACATAACATGGGATTAAGGGAACCTCTAACAGCACTTGCACAGAAAGGGTTTTGCTTATATACTATAAACAACGTGTTGTTACTTGTTAAGAATTAACCAGTAAATAAAATAGAAGGGAGATAGAATATGAAGACCGTAAGAGATATCCTAAAAAATAAAAAAGGTGACGTCTGGTCAATATCTCCGAAAGCCATGGTCTTTGATGCTCTCAAGTTGATGGCAGAAAAAGAAATAGGTGCACTGATGGTGATCGATGAGAAGGGCAAGGTTGTAGGTATCCTATCAGAAAGAGACTATGCAAGAAAGGTCATCCTCTTTGGCAGGGCATCAAAAGATACCCGCGTGGAAGAGATTATGACACCTGCTGAAAAGATGTATACTGTAAAACCTGACACTTCAGTTGAAGACTGTATGGTACTCATAACAGCTAAAAAGATACGCCATGTCCCGGTCTTCGAGGGTAATAAGTTTCTGGGTATAATCTCCATAGGAGATGTTGTAAAATCCATCATAGCAGAACAGGAATTGCTGATAGAACATCTCAGCAATTATATTGCCGGTAAATACGTGTAATCCCGCCATCTTTATTGGAGAAGTGAATTTTTCAATAGGTAATCTATTGGGCACATCACAAAATGTTTGAAGCTTTATTGCACCTGTGGTATTCTCCCGGAGTAGCGTATAGATTCCACACATATATTATTGGAGGTCATCATGTCTATTATATATGATGTTTTTGCAAGGGAAGTACTTGACAGCAGGGGTAATCCGACGATTGAAGTAGAGGTGCTTCTTGAAAGCGGTGCTCAGGGCCGCGCAATTGTCCCATCCGGTGCTTCAACAGGGGAGCGTGAAGCCCTGGAACTCAGAGATGGTGATGTAAAAAGGTATAAGGGTAAGGGCGTACAAAAAGCAGTATATAATGTGAATAATGTGATAGCAAAAAAGATAGAAGGCCTCGATGCGCTGGAACAGGCATACATCGATAACCTTATGATAGAGCTTGATGGCACGGACAATAAAACAAAGCTCGGCGCCAATGCAATGCTTGGTGTTTCTATGGCAGTGGCTCGTGCATCAGCAGACTATCTTGGACTTCCCCTTTACCAGTACATTGGAGGTATCAGGGCGCGTGAGCTTCCCGTTCCTATGATGAACGTGATTAACGGTGGTGCCCACGCACAGAACCCACTGGATGTACAGGAATTTATGATTGTTCCTGCTGGTGCAGACTGTTTTAAAGAGGCAATCCGTATAGGCGTAGAGGTCTTCCATACCCTGAAAGGTGTCCTGAAAGATAAAGGGCATACAACAGGAGTGGGGGATGAAGGTGGTTTTGCACCACAGATTGCATCCACACGGGAAGCCCTTGACATCCTCTTGGTTGCCATAGAAAAGGCTGGATATAAACCTGGCAAAAATGTGTTCATTGCCTTAGACCCGGCTGCAAGCGAATTTTACAAAAAAGGAAAATATCATATTGATGGCAATATCTGGACAAATACCCAGCTCATAGAATTTTACGAAAAACTTATCAAGGATTATCCTATCATTTCTATTGAAGATGGATTTGCCCAGAATGACTGGAAGGGATGGAAGGCATTCACTGAACGATGCGCATCAAAGATACAGATTGTGGGTGATGATATTTTTGTTACGAATCCACGAATCTTCATGGAAGGAATCAAAAAAGGCATTGCCAATAGCATCCTCATCAAACTCAACCAGATAGGAACACTGACTGAAACATTGACAACAATTGAACTTGCAAAACGGGCAGGATATACATGCGTAATTTCCCACCGTTCAGGAGAAACTGAGGATACCTTCATTGCAGACCTCGCTGTTGCTACAAATGTGGGGCAGATTAAAACAGGGTCAGCTTCCCGGAGTGAGAGAATTGCCAAATATAACCAGCTCATACGAATTGAAGAAGAGTTAGGGGATGTAGCCATATTCGGTGGAAAGGACGTATTTTATAGCATCCAATGAGCACATATACCCTGAAGTACGGGAAGGGCAGTATTTCTTTTGCCCTTCCTGATAATTGGGTTATCCATACATTAAAACCCCACGAGCCAGAACCACTCCCATTTGAAGAAACCCTTCTTCGCTCCATTGAACATCCTACTGGAGAAATACCCTTTTCACATTGGGTCAGGAATTTCAAAAACATTCTCATCATAGTGCCTGATATTACCCGGTATGCAGGAACCGAACGTATTCTGCCAGTTCTTTTCAAAAGATTTCTCAAAGATGTGAATATAAAAATCCTCTTTGCCCTGGGCAACCATAGAAAGCACACAATTGAAGAGCAAAAGAGTATTGTCTCAGAAAGCATATATGAAACAGCACCCTGTGTTGACCATGATTGTTTTGATAATAATAATCTTACCTCCTTTGGCTTTACATCCTCAGGCCTTGAGGTGCTCCTCAATTCCTCACTTGTATCTGCTGATGCGGTCATAGTCATTGGTTCTATAAATTTCCACTATCTTGCAGGTTTCGGGGGTGGAAGAAAGGCCCTTTTTCCCGGTGTTGCAGGATATAAAACCATTCTTGGTATCCACGGAAAGGTTTTCAATAAAGACAAACCTGGTAAACACAAATACGCACGGTCAGGCATACTTGAGGGTAACCCCATGCACGAGGAGATTATGCAAGGTGTGGGTCTTATCAAAAAACCTATGTTCCTTGTGAATACTGTTCTTGATGATAAGAAGAATCTTCTCAATGTCTTTTCCGGCCACATTAATAGCGCCCATGTGGAAGGGTGCAGATGGTTCATGGAACATTTTGCATGTATGCCTCAGGAGAAAGCAGATGTTGTCATTGCTGGTGCCGGTGGCTTTCCAAAGGATATAAATTTCATACAAACTCATAAAACAATAGAACATGCCATGGGTGCAGTTAAAGATGGCGGTACCTTGATTGTTATCGGTCAATGCCAAGATGGTCTGGGTAACGATGATTTTTTACAATGGTTTGAATACGAAACTATAGAAGAGATGGAATTCCATGTCAGGAGAGCAGACAAGGTATATGCCCAGACAGCCTATGCGACAAGACTAAAAGCACAACGATGCAGGATTATTCTTGTATCAGACCTTGACAACGATGCAGTCACTAAGATGGGGCTCATTCCAAAAAATGATATCGCTGATGCCATTGCTTCAATGGACAAAGACACGGGATGTGTTTGTAATATCATCCCTGATGGGTCAAATACCCTTGTGTGCTTTTAGATATAATGCAACGAAAGGACTAAAAACATGGTAGAGTGTACAATTGAGAAAAATAAGATATCCTGTACCTGTACGTATGAAACATGCAGCAGAAAAGGTAAATGCTGTGAATGTGTGGCATACCACAGGAGTAAAAAACAGCTCCCCGGCTGCTTCTTTTCAAAGGAAGGAGAAAGAACCTACGACAGGTCTTACAGACGTTTTGTAATGGAAAACAGCTGAAATTCTGTCTACTGACTACTGTTTTCTATAAGGTTGAGGGTCGCTTCTGCCCTTTCCCTGATTGCCGGAGATTTATCCGTCAATGACATAATGGATAACTTTCGCCTCACGTCCTCTTTATGTCTGGATGAGAGGGTTGTGTACATTTCTTTAAATTTTTCAAAAACAGAATAGACAATCTCCTCTTCTTTTGTATCAAGGATAAGAATCAGAGTTCCTGTATCATCTGGGAGGCCATACTTTGTCAGGTATTTTGTGACTGTGGGAAGAAAACTCTCTGTTCCATAGGTGCTATGGAGCTTTTTATAGAGTTTATCGTGTTCAGGTGTGCCTTTATTACCCATGAAGAGCCTGTCGAGGGCTTCTCTTACCCTGCCCTCCTGCCACCTGTTCTTTGGTCCCTCTCTCTTTGCAGTCTTTTCCTGCCTTCCATAATGCCTGCTTTTATCCTTCCTTCTATCAATATCGCGCCAGCTTGGCTTATCATCATTGTAATCACCCATCATTGATTCCTTATTTATTTTCTTGTTCCAAAGGTTTCTTCGAGTCTTACCTTCCACATGCCGTCTTCTGCAAACCTTAAGTTTTTTAATTATTCGTTCTATCAGCTCAAAAAGTCAAGCTATTTTTTATAGTTATATCTGCCGATAAATTTTCTTTAAATTTTTCTTGACAATAAAACTTACTACTTGTTATGTAAAGAACAGTTATGTTCATCTGGCTCTTCCATAGAATAAGCGGTGTCTCCCTTATTATACTTTTCGGTATAAAGATTCTCACAAGCTTTTTTCTCTTTACAAAAGACAATAAGCCGGATTGGGCATTGAGCCTTCACAGACAGCCTGTTCTTGATGTCCTCATTCTTATTCTCTTTACCTTTCACAGCATTTACGGCTTGCGTACCATTGTCTTAGATTTTGGGTATAGAAAAGAAAAGCAGTTATTCTGGCTATCGAATATAATAGCCTCTGTTATCTCCATTATACTGCTTTATATCTACTTTATTACATCATAAGGTTATGCTTTATCATGATGTCCTCATTGTTGGTGGAGGTCTTGCAGGACTCAGAGCTGCTGTTGGACTCTGTGATAAATATAATGTTGGATTAATATCCAAGGTTCATCCCATACGTTCCCACTCTATTGCTGCCCAGGGTGGTATTAATGCAGCCCTTGCCAATAATCCTGATGCAAAGGATGATACGCCTGACAAGCATACATTCGATACAGTAAAAGGAAGTGACTACCTTGCTGACCAGCACGCTGCTGAGATTATGTGTTACGAGGCACCAAAAATCGTTTATGAGATGGAACACTGGGGTTGTCCGTTCAGCAGATTTCCTGATGGTTCAATTGCTCAGCGACCATTTGGAGGTGCAGGTTATCCACGGACATGTTATTCAAGTGATATAACAGGACATGTGCTCCTTAACACCCTCTTTGAACGTTCTGTTGCACGGGGTGTGCGTATTTACCCTGAGTTTGTTGTTGCTGCCCTTGTTGTAAAAGACGGACAGTGCCACGGTGTAGTTGCCATAGACCAGATTAAAGGCCAGTTAGTACCCATTAGCGCAAGAGCCACGCTTTTTGCTACTGGTGGATATGGAAGAACATACTACTATTCTACCAATGCACTTACCAACACAGGAAGTGGCATTGGCATAGCATACAAAGCAGGTGTGCCTTTAAAAGACATGGAGTTTGTCCAGTTTCATCCCACCTCAATCATAGGCACCAATATCCTCATGACTGAAGGAGCACGAGGTGAAGGCGGTTACCTGGTCAATAAGAATGGTGAACGATTCATGGAACGGTATGCACCAAAAGCCATGGAACTCGCACCAAGGGATATAGTCTCAAGGAGCATCACCACTGAAATTGAAGAAGGCAGGGGCTTTGAAAGCGAGCTCGGCAGATATGTCCATCTTGACATCCGCCACCTCGGTAGAGAAAAGATTCTTGAAAGACTGCCCGGTATACGGAATATCTGCCTTGACTTTCTTGGCATAGACCCCATACTGGAACCTATTCCCATAATGCCTGCCCAGCACTATTCCATGGGCGGTATTGACACCAATGAAAAGAGCGAGACAGAAGTCAAAGGTTTTTATGCTGCAGGAGAATGCGCATGCGTGAGTGTGCATGGAGCAAACAGACTTGGTGGTAATTCCCTTCTCGATACGATAGTATTTGGTAAACTCGGGGCAATAGCCATTGATCAGTATCTCCAGAAAACAAACGGCAAACCTGACTCACTGGAAGTAGACAAAGCAAAAAAAGTTGTGGAAGAGAAGGTAAAAAAGCTGGAACGTTCAACAGGAGAAAAATCATTTAGAATTCTCGACGACCTCAGAAAAACAATGAGTACCTATGTGGGTATATTCAGAACAAAGGAAGAACTCCAGGAAGGCTTAAATAAAATTATTGAGCTTGAGGAGCGGGCACGAAACGTGAGCATCACCTCATCCAATTTGTTCATGAACTATGAGGTGGTAGGTGCTCTTGAACTCGAATATATGCTTGATATTTGCCACATCATAACACTCGGAGCACTCCTCAGGGAGGAAAGTCGGGGAGCCCATTGGAGAAGGGATTTTCCACAGCGAAATGATACGGACTGGCTTAAACACACCATGGCAAAAATCGGTGACGATGGTAAACCAACAATATATTACAAAGATGTGGTGGTTACCAAGTATCCACCCATGGAGAGAAAGTATTGACAGGCGATATCTATACGTTCAAAATACTGCGATACGATTCGAGCACCCCTGAGAAGAAACCTGAATTTCAGCTTTACAGGATACGTGTCATTCCTGGTCTTACTGTACTCACTGTACTCAATAGAATACGGGATGAGATTGATGGAACACTTGCGTTCCGTGCATCCTGCAGGTCAGCGGTCTGTGGTTCCTGCGCCATGGTTATAAACGGAAAGATTGATTTAGCCTGCAGAACGCAGGTTGCATCATTTGGTACTCGCGAAATAATTCTCGAGCCTCTACCCAATTTAGAAGTCATCAAGGACCTTGTTGTGGATATGACGCCCTTCTGGAATATGTATGAGAAGGTACGTCCATACCTTGTTCGTAAAAGCCCTGACCCTGAAAAAGAGATTTATCAGAGCGAAGAAGATAGAAAAGAGATAGACCAGTTTGTGAACTGTATACTCTGTGCTTCCTGTTATGGCGCCTGCCCTGTTTTATCACGAGACCCTGATTATTTGGGTCCTGCTGCCCTTGTAAAACTCGAACGCTTTATCTCTGATTCACGGGATGAAAGGCCCATGAAAGAACTGGAGGCAGTGAATAACGATAAGGGTGTCTGGGGGTGTGATACGGTGTTGCGGTGCATTGATGCCTGTCCCAAAGAAGTACGTCCCACAGATTCCATTGTGAGCTTACGTAAAAAACTCGTGAAATACAAACTCTTCGGAAAGGGAAAGGCATGAAGATTCTATATTCTCTCGTGACACGAAGAACTTTTCTCAATACCCTCTTCGGCGGATGGCTCGTTGCCTTTTGTGGCGGAAGCCTCTACGCACTCTTAAAATTTGCTTTTCCCACCCTTGGAAAAGAACCGGATTTTGTTGTTCTCAATGCAAAGGATTTTGTAGATATCCCGCCCAATTCTGTAAAACCCTTTGCCTGGGGAGGAAAGCTGGGTCTTTTCTTCAAAAAAGAGAATGGTTCAACCTATGCGCTTAAGGGTGTCTGCACCCACATGGAATGTAATGTCACCTACAAACCGGAAGAGAAAAAATTCTACTGTCCATGCCATAAAGGCTGGTTTGATGATAATGGCAAGAATATAGAGGGACCGCCACCAAAACCACTTGAGTTTTTCGACATACAGACTGAAGGTGAAAAACTCATTGTAGCGAAAAAGGGGATAAAGGTTGAGCTGCCGAAGGCTTAAAAACTGGTTTGAAGAACGATACGATATTGAGCCATTAAAGACGTTCGCTAAACACAAGCTCGTGCCCCAGCACAAATACGAACTCTGGTACTATACAGGCGGCATTGCCATGTTTCTCTTCATCATCCAGTTCATCACCGGTATTGTCCTTGCATTCTATTATGTGCCATTCCACGAAGTTGCCCATAAGAGCATTATCGAGATTGTCACAAAGCTCAATATGGGATGGTTCTTCCGCTCCCTCCACCACTGGGGTGCCCAGCTTGCCATCCTTGTCCTCTTTATCCATGCCTTCAGTACGCTCCTTCTGAAATCTTACAGAAAACCACGGGAGCTCTTGTGGATTACAGGCATTATACTCCTCGGCATATCCATCTTCTTTGGCTTGAGTGGCTATCTCATGCTGTGGGATGAAAGGGCTTTTGCAGCAGTACGAGTTGCAACCGGTGGAGCAGGCAATCTGCCACTCATCGGAGATTTCATAAAGTCTTTTCTGAGGGGCGGCATAGATGTGACCGGTGAGACGCTCATCCGTTTCTATGCATTTCATGTATCCCTTCTTCCCCTTGTTACCCTGATACTCATAGGTATTCATGTACTTCTTGTCCAGTACCATGGCATGAGCGTACCCCTATCGCAGGAGAAAAAGGTTCATGGATATACACCCTTCTTCCCCAATCTTCTGTATAAAGACCTCATCATATGGCTCATTGTCCTCGGCATTGTCGTAACCCTTGCAACGCTCCTTCCACCTGAGATTGGAAAAAAGGCTGATCCCCTTGCCCCTCCTCCTGAGAATATCAAACCAGAGTGGTATTTCTTATTCCTCTTCCAGACCTTAAAATTCTTTCCTGGCGAAATTATGGGACTCAACGGTGAAATGATTGCAATTATCCTCATATCGTGCGGTATTCTCTTCTTTCTTCTCATACCATTCTTTGACCGTAAATCGAATCGTGGTGAACAAAGTACCTTCTTTACGTGGATTGGCGTACTCTATACACTCTATTTTGTTGTGATGACAATTATTGGTTTTCTCAGTTAGGTGATGCTATGAAAAGAATCATACTTGTTCTTATTTCGCTACTTATGAATACAGGTATCCTCCTTGCGCAGGAGACACCCATAGATGTATTTCCAACAGTACCGTACGACAGATTTATTATATACCAGACTCTTGTAGTCTTCTGGATTGGCATCATTGGTCTCATCATTATCATCAAAATGAAACTTAAAGAAATTGAAAGAATCCAATCCCTCGGCATTGACAAAGAAGACAAAGATACTCCCCTCCTTGACTAAACGCTTTTAAACGATTATTATTTCACACACATGCATGCCTCACTCCTGAAAAATACACTTATCTCTCCCTTTACGATTGAAAAAATTCTTTCCCTGCCAAAAGATGAAGGCACCTATGCCACCACTGCTCAGCTTATTAACAATTTTCAAGAGATGAAAGGGTTTGCAAGTGAAATTCATACTGAAACACATCTCATTAAACCCATCCTTAAGAATTTAGGCTATGCCTATGAATCAAAGCCAAAGTTTTTTGAAGACCATGTAAAAGGACCCGATGTAGCTCTTTTTTCACAGGACCAGGAACGTGTTGATACATCTGACCTGTGGGGTACACGAGAATATTATACTCATACCCTCTGTATACTGCTTCTGAAAAGATACGGCAGCAACCTCCAGGAAGGTATCAGCGGGTTTTACCTTGAATTTGAAAACAGGATACCTCTGTATCAGATGATGTACCTTTTGAAAAAATCAAAAACACCCTGGGGGATTCTTACTAACGGCAAAAATTGGATTCTCCTGAAACGACCGCTCCACTTTGAGAAAAAGCTTGTTGAAATGGATATCGAGGCGTCTCTGACAGACATTGATAGCCTCCATCTTTTTCATCATATTTTTTCCTGTCATGGTCTTGCTTCCCTCATGCCTGAACTCTTAGAGGAAGAGAGAACCGAGTTAATTGATGTTTTACGCACAAAGAAAATTTCCTATCAGAAATCATTGCGGGAAACAAAAAAAAGGTCTGATATGTATGCTATGGTTGTAACGCGATCGAAAGAACTCTTTCCCGACAATTCATTTTCTCTTACTGAATCATACCTCAAAGAACGACAGGTTACGCTCCTTCAATCCCAAGGTACCCCACCATCACTCATCACAGAGTACAATACGTCTGATATTGCCTCGTATCTTTTTAGCAAACGGGATTACCCGCTTGCACTATCAATGGAGGATATTCTCATCGGTGAAAAAACAAAATTCACAAAAGAGGATCTCCTTACACAAAAAATTCTTGATATGACACCTGGTTTTGGCACTGTGACAACCCAGCTCATCGAAAGTATTGCCTATCTGTCTTTTACTCTTCCCTATAAGACAAAAAATACCTTTGTTGCTGAATGGGAAGATGAGGTAACGTTAAAAAAATACATTATTGATAACCTTCTGTATGGTATTGAACGGTCGCCTGTTGCTCTTGACATACTCCACAGTACAATGAAACACCGTTTCTCTCTCACAGCACGGAACTATAAATTAGGAAACCCTCTCATTGGCATGTCTATCAAAGATATCTACAGTTTCTGTGATACGAAAAACCAGTTGAGCCTCTTTGACAGAAATCCCCAAGACATTATCCGCGAGTTTGAAACAACCTATAAGCATTACTTTTCTCTTTCCGATAAAATAAAAGAGGATGTTGTCCTGAAAAAGGACCTTGAGATTACCCTGAAACAATATTCAGACCGTCTTCAAGATATTCTTGATATGATTACCACAACCTATCTGTACAGAATTGTAGACAGTAAAAAAATACAAGATATCGTAACAAGCCTCGGGAGTGATGAAATAACATGGAATAACATGAGAAAGAAGGAATGGTTTATCACCACAAAAGATGTGGCAAAAAAGAATGGGTTTTTTCATATGGAAATAGAATTCCCATTTTTATTGCTCAACAAATTTGATTTCATTTTTGTACGGCCAGACCTTAACTACATATGGGAAGAAGAGATACCACTCATAGAAGCCACTAAATCGTATGTCAAACGAGGTATGCCGTATCTAAAAGACCATGGTACAATGGTACTCATTCTCGAAAAACCTCTGGAAGCATTGGTCGCTGAGCTTCAGAAATCAAAACGGTATGAGATGACATTCGCTGAAGGATCTATTATTCTCAGAAAGAGGATGTAGGGATTCATTCCGTATACCTGCAGTGTCCTAAAGGTCAATTTCCATGCCGTCCTCTGCAAGTAGGTATGGTGCTTGAAGAACACCTCTAAATGTCTGCCACTCCGGGTAGAGATGGGAGATAAGGACCTTCTTTGGATGTGCCTTTTCAACCAGTTTTTCAAGGAGAGTCAGGTTGAGATGCCCCTTCACCTTTCTTTCAGGGAATGAACATTCCACCACAAAAAGGTCTGTATCCTGAGCAAGGGATTCAAGTCTTTTCGTATAATCAGTATCACCACTAAAAGTAATACTCTTTTTTTCTTCAATACGTATTCCAATGCTTTCTCGATTATGGCGCATACATTCAGTACAAATAGTAAGGTCATCAAGATGGAGTAGGTCTTGAGACATACGTTTTATACGTACACTGTAGTTATTTGGTTTTATCCAGGGGTAGAGTGTAGCAAGTCGTTTGAAAAAAGTACGGATACCAGGACCGCCAATAAGGAGAAGTTGTTTCAGCCTTGGTTCAATACCATAATTGCATGCAAATAAAAATGTTGCAAGGTCTGCAGTATGGTCAACATGGAAGTGGGTCAGTATAATCGTGTCAATATCATTTACCGTATAGCCACATTCGAGCATTCGCCGTACAACGGATGGTCCTATATCTATGAGAATCCGGTGTGCTTTTGTACTGATGATATATGCGGATGAAGACCGTTTGAGAGAAGGTATTGATGTGCCTGTACCAAGACAGACAAGTTTCATTCTTTCATGTACCACGCAATGGTTTCTGCAATGCCGGTAGTAAGGTCTGTCAGTGCTTTCCACCCCAACATATCCTCTGCCTTTTGCACATTGAGAATGCTTGCATGAATGTCTCCGGGCCGTGCAATGCCTCGACGCGGTTCATCAAATAATGCGGCATGCGATCTCCCTTTTTTCCGTATAAGATTAAGAATTGTTTTATAAAGATCGTACGTGTGAGTACCCTTACCAGTCCCGATATTAAAAATACCGGTTATCTCTTTCTCTGTTGCCATGAGATTCGCCTGCGCTATGTCCGCGACATAACAGTAATCGCGAATCATGCCACGCGGTTCTTCAGGAAAATGGTACAGCGTTGCCTCTTCTTCTCCAAGTAGTTTTTCAGTAAAAATTGCCACTACACCTGCCTCTCCATGGGGTATCTGACGTGGTCCGTAGACATTGCTGTATCGTAAAATTATAGAGGGGATCGAATGATAATCATGATAAAAGAGTATATACTTCTCAGCAGCAAACTTTGATATTGCATACGGTGATGCCGGCTGTGGATAATAGGTCTCGTCTGTTGGTATCTCAGACGCTTCTCCATAAATTGCACCGCCAGTGGAGGCAAAGATAAATTTCTGAATACCATACTGTCTTGACAATTCAAGGAGTCTCAGTGTTCCATTGATATTAATCTCAGCATCATAGAATGCATCTTTGACAGAAAGAGGAACAGATATCTGGGCAGCGTGGTGATTGACCACATCCGGGTTTTCTCTGTAAAAGATCTTTTTCATTTCTTCACTGCCTATGTCAGTAATGTATAGTCTTGCTTTTGCATTCAGGTTCTCTTTCTTGCCGGTGGAAAGGTTATCAACTACAACAACCTCATACCCCTTCTGAATATACGCATCGACAACATGGGAGCCTATAAATCCGCAACCGCCGGTTACTAAAATTTTCATATACCCTCCATACAAAGGATATACCGTTATAGCACAAATTCTATTAAAATAGAAATGGCCATGATAGCCAATTTCCTGTTGACAACATGGGGATTATATCATATATGAAATGTGGGCGGTGTAGCTCAGTTGGTCAGAGCATGCGGCTCATATCCGCAGTGTCCGGGGTTCGACTCCCTGCACCGCCATATTCATTATGTTACAATTCTTCCAGGGGTTATACCATACTACATAAGGAGGATAATACAATTCCATGCAAACGATTGATGTTCTAACCACCCTTAAAAAACAACGGAGCATCGTATATCTATTTGCTCTACTCATCCTTTCTGTCTTCCTTATATACCCGCACACAGCATTGGGACAGACAAAGACAAAAAAAACGGTTTCTCCCAAAAGTGTAGGAATCAATGATACCACCGTTGATAGTCTTTTAAAAAAATCAGAAGAGCAATTGAAGAAAGGAGACCTCGATGGGTCTCTCAGAAATTTCCTTAAAATCTATGACTACACAAAAGACGTTCTCCACACGGTAAAGTTTATTAAAAAGGAATATGAGAAATTAATCAATGACCCTGCCATATCACAAAAGGAGAAAGAGGACCTTTTTATAAAATTGAAAAGAATTGACCAGCTGATTCCTCGGTATACAACCATAAAAGACAGGGCTGCCTATCAGATTGGGTTTATCTATACGAAATACGGTGACAATGAACGGGCAAAAAAATATCTTTCAGAGGTTATTGAATCCTCTCCCTTTTCCACAAAACCTGAATCTTTATGGATGAAAGCTAAATCGTTGCTTCTCAGCGTATATCAATTAGAAGGCGAATTTTAATTGGATCGCATCAAAAGAACAGTACGGGAGATAGCCGATGCCCTCCGTATAGGCAATGCCATTGACCATATATACTTTGAAGAGGTTAACTCTCCTTGGAATGAAAAAGCAGAGATAAAACGAAAAAAGGGTCGTCTTGATATAAAGTTGAATGTGTGGAATAACCCCACATTCATCTATGGCAGAATCTATCATCTCTTTCTTTATATCTCTGATGTTCTGAATCCTGATTTTCAGTACAATCCAGCCCTTACACCTGATGAAGAACAACACCCGCAGGCACGAAATCGATACAACCAGATCTGGAGCATTTATGTTGACAGCCGCATAGAAAGGATGAATATAGAAAGTTTCTATGACAGGACGATGAGAAGGAATCTCTTTATTGATATGGAAAAGGGACTGCCGTGGAAAGAGGCAGAGCGCATCTTTACAATCTTATGGCACAGAGAATCATACACCTATCCTGAGATTGTCCATTATGCCCATAATCTCCATTCGCTCATGGCCGATGGTAATGTGCTCTCACAGAAACATTTTGAGACTCAATTACAGTCAGCACTGAGCGAACACCATGCACAGCAGATAATACAAAAGCTTCCGTCCCCTGAACTCAAAAACATTGCCAACGAGTTATTAAGTTTTACTGCCTATACATGCAGAGACATATTTATACAGGCCTCTCACTATGGAATTCTTTTCCTCTATAATAAAAAATTCTTTGCTGAGATGATTCCCACACAGGATGATGGGATACTCTTCACACTGCTTAATCCCTATTCTTTTGATTATACCACCTTTACCATAGTGGACAATTCCTGCATGGCTGCGGTACAGGAGACCATAAAGCAATTCTTTCATACAGTGATGGCAGAGTCAGAAAGTATGTAGGAAAAGCTACTCTCTTCTCAGGCGCTTGAGTGCAAGACCAAAGGAATACTCATAGAGATGGAGCCCCTTACTGATTGCAGTAATGGTACCATCTTCAACGCCTATTTCATGACACATATATTCCTTCATGAGCTGGATTGCAGCAAGGTTTGAGGGGAATCCAGCCCAGAGGTCCCAGCTCCTGAAATAAAGAACAAAATGGAGTCTATTGTCCATGAGACGGGTATCAATTAACCGGAGACACGGTGGATCGTCTATGATAATATCCTGCGGCATTCCCACTTCCATAATAGCCTGATTTGTCCCATACTGTCTATCTTTGTATATTCGTATGACCTCCATCATTGGATTGACGCCCAGAGCAAACTCTTTCCCATTCACCCGTACTTTCGGGTTGATTAACCGTTCGCCATAGGTATAAAGTTCATTCTCTGCCTTTTTGTCCGTCATAAGGTACTGCAGATACTCCTCCACATATTCCATACTTGTTGGCGATGGAATACCTAATTCAGAAGGGATGTCAGGGATCAATGGCCTCGTGTGTGGATGTCGTATATGAACCATCACCACATCAAATTCCCTCCGTTTATTTCCCTCAAAGGACCCTTTCTCAACCACATACTCATGGACACCTTCATCTTCAAATATCTTATAGATACATTGAAACCACGCATCAGGCAAGTCTCGTGCTTCAATATAGATAGGTTTCATAGGTCTTCATTCTATCAAAAAAATTGAAAAACAGCACTAAAAAGTATTATGATTACACGTTCGGAGGCACATGAATGTTTGTTAAACAAATGGAAGTGGGTGGTTTCGCTGTTTTTGCATATCTCGTGGCATGCAAGGAGACAAAAGAGGCTCTTGTTATTGACCCTGCAGCAGACTGTGAACGGATTGTCAAAGAAGCACAAAGCAGGGGCTATCATATAAAATATATTGTCAACACTCATTCACACGTAGATCACATCATGGGTAATAGACGTATGAGAGAGTTGACTGATGCTGAAATTATCATTCATGAAAGAGAAGCTCCCAGCCTCTTGCATCAGTCACCCTATATGATGCGAATGTTTGGTGCAGAGCCATCACCACCTGCTGATATCACAGTTCGGGATGGTGACATCGTCCGCATCGGAAATGTATCATTGAAAGTAATCCATACACCAGGCCATTCTCCCGGCAGTATCTCTCTGTATCATAAAGGTATGGTCTTTACAGGTGATACGCTCTTTGTTGGTGGCGTGGGAAGAACAGACCTTGACGGTGGATCGTGGGAAACCCTTGTATCCTCTATTCGCAATAAACTTTTTACCCTCCCCGTAGAAACAATTGTAGCTCCTGGACATAACTATGGTGATGCACCAAAAAGTACCATCGGGAAGGAAAAGGTTTATAACCCATATGTGGGTCTCAGGGCTGGCTATTAAAAAATATCTTCTCATAATTACGGTTATTGTGCTCTTTTCATTCGGCTGTCAGACCGTACCAGAGGTCATTCCGAAAAGAGAACCAAAGATTGCTCTTGTCCTCGGTGGCGGCTCAGCAAAAGGATTTGCCCATGTAGGTGTCATCAGGGTTCTTGAACAGGAGAAGATTCCCATCCATATGATTGTGGGTACAAGCGTTGGGAGCCTTATTGGTGGTATCTACGCATCAAATCCTGATAGTTTTCAGCTTGAATGGACTGCATTCAAGATTGAAAAAAACGATATTCTCGATTTCTCTATTATCTATTCAAAGCTTGGTCCTGCACAGGGAGCACGCCTCGAATCCTTTATCGAGCAAACTATAAAAACAAAAAAGATTGAGGACACAAAGATACCCTTCTATCCCATTGCCACAGACCTCAATACAGGTGAAACCGTTATTCTTGAAAAGGGCTCTCTTGCAAAAGCCATACGGGCCTCATCAGCAATTCCTGGCATTTTTGTGCCTGTGACTTTCGATAACAGATTGCTTGTCGATGGCGGTGTAACAAATAATATTCCCTGCGATATTGCCAGGCAGAAAGGTGCTGATATAGTGATTGCCGTCAATATATTGAAAGATATTAAAGAGTATGAAATCAATTCCCTTATTGATATTATCGGACAATCAGTCAATATTGGCATGCGTGAATTGAGTAGAACCAAACTCAAATATGCTGATGTGGTCATAGAACCTGATACAAAAGGTGTTTCCATGTTTGATTTTTCCCAGAAAAAACGTCTTGTGGAAGAAGGTATAAGGGCAGCAAAGAATGCCATCCCACAGATTAAAACAACCATCGAGCGCTTTAAATAACAGAGGGTAGCGCTATAGACACTTTCCTGATAAAGAAAATCATTACCCATCTTATAATCCCACCAGGACTCTTTATCCTCTTGTCCATTGTCTGTATGTTTTTTGTAAGGAAGAAGGAGAAGATTTTACTTCTTATCGTTGCCTCCCTTATCTATCTCTCATCAATAACACCGGTGCAGGAATTGCTCATAATTCCTCTTGAAGATGCCTATCCTGTTCCTGCTGTGAATCAGATTTACTCTTCTGATGCCTATGTTGTTCTCGGTGGCGGTATCAATGATAATGCACCCGATATTGATATCAAAGGTACTCTCGGGAATGAAGCCCTGCCACGATATATTACCGCCTACAGGCTCTATATGCGTAACCCAAAACCCATTATCATCTCAGGAGGTAAAATACTCAACAGAGGTGCAGAAGCGGGCGTTGCCAAGAATTTTCTTCTTTCCCTTGGTGTTAAATCTGAACATATTATTGTAGAAGACAAAAGCAGGGATACTGCAGAAAATAGACACTACATAAAAGAATTGTGTGACAGACACGGTATAAAGAGTATTGTACTTATCACAAGCGCATTCCACATGAAACGCTCCATGATGCTCTTTAAAAAATCCTTTACCTCCATCATCCCCTTCCCTGCAGGATATAAAACATCACGTATCCCGTACGATTTTTTAAGCTACCTGCCAGATGGCTCTAATCTCATGGATACGTCTCTCGCACTAAAGGAATATCTCGGCATTCTCTTCTATGCAATTAAACCGTAAATCGATTGACCATGACTTCATCAATGGTCTTCTTTTTAAGTAAAACCATAAGAAGCCGATCCACACCGAGTGAAACTCCTGCATAGGGATCATTCGCTTTTGAAAGGCTATCCAGAAATCCTTCATCAATGGGGAATGTCTCTTTACCCAGCCTTTTTCTTGTTTTATTGTCCTCTATAAAACGCATCCTCTGTTCTTTTGCATCGAGAAGTTCTGTATATCCATTGGCTATTTCATATCCATCCATATACAGTTCAAAGCGCTCCACTTTATTTATCCCTTTCCTCTTTGCCATCGTTGATATTGAGAGGGGCCAATCCTTTATAAAATAGGGAGAATCTTTTTGAATATTGTCTTCTATTTCCTGAATAAAAAGTTTGAAAAAAAGGCTATTCCAATCATCCCTTTCGTCAATACCTTTGAAACCTTTTTCGATAAGCGCTGAAAAGAGACCCTCCCTATCAAGTTTAAATGGATTGATACCGGTCTTCTCTTCAATAATTTTCTCAAGATCATAGATAGGCCATTCCTTCACCGTGTGTTCCTTCTCATCAGGAAAAAGGTGTTCTATAATAAAGAGAATCAGCCTCTTCGTCTCAGTCATTGCATCTTCATACGTACCTCTCCTGTACCATTCAAGCATTGTGAATTCTATGCTGTGTATATCCTCAAACTCCTCCACCCTGAAAACCTTACAAATCTGGAAAATTCTTTCATGGCCAGATGGCAGGAGTCTTTTCATGTTCATTTCAGGCGATGTGTGAAGATAAAAGGGGCCTTGTGTGCCTATGAAAACTTTTATGGGATCAATGAACGGGTCAGGAGGTACGGTGTCCATAATATGGCTTGTCTCTACTTCAAGATATCCGTGGGTATAGAAAAATTCACGAATTGTTTTTAAAAAATTATGTCTGATTTTCACAATATCCATTGTATCCTATGTGAAAAGCTCAATTTAGCTCATAGCTAATAGCTCATGGCTCATAACTCATCGTGTATCGTGTATCATGTATCATGTATCGTGCATCGTCCAATCATGACTTTTGTCCTCGAACCCTGTCTCCTGTTGCCTCATAATTAAATGTTACCGAAGAAGGTCATCAATCGTTGACCCTTGATGATAGTTGTTATAACAAAGTTGGAGGATTTTTTTAAGCTTTATTTCCATAGCCTTCCTCAGAACAAAGG
>Ga0272448_1000971_pt1 | contig 40650 bp, 19 predicted proteins | sample YNPCB0191_FD_202220 | JGI IMG/M metagenome (GOLD analysis project Ga0272448, IMG submission 202220) | Hot spring sediment microbial communities from Yellowstone National Park, WY, United States - YNP-CB-019-1 | ecosystem: Environmental > Aquatic > Thermal springs > Hot (42-90C) > Sediment...
TTAAACTAGTTTCCCCATATCCAAACGTTTCAACATGAGTTAAGGCAATTTTATTTTGGAGCTGCTTGGAGCCTGTAGCTAATGAGCAAAAATCTTTCACTCGTCTGAAGGGAAATTTTAGTCGGTTGTCCGGCCTGTAACTTGCCATCACCATCCCTTGATAAATTATGATGTCTAGATTACTTATGACACTGAGATAACCGGCCAGTAATGGATTATCGACGTATGGTGCACATGCAGTCAAAAGTCCAGGATTAATCCCCTTCACATAGTCACAAAGCTCTCTGATAAAAGGAGCGTAATATATTCCACTGCCCTCTTGTTCTACGTAGAATCCAACAAACGATGGGTGATTCAGGTAGGCTTCATAAAGTTCCCTTGTTATTTGTTTAATGCTACTTTCACGTTTTGGATAAGGGATATTCCTTGTCATATCCCAGGTTGCTGGAAGCATAACGGAATACCCATTTTCATCTGCACACTTAAGCAAAGTGCCAAGATAGGCTCGGTCAACAGGAGAAGAACTATATGTTTTAGGATTCTTTGAGTTCAAAATGAAGTAAATAGTTATTTTCATTTCAACAAAAGCATTCTTCTTGACAGGACACTATTGCCCTGTTGCAATACATAGAAGTAGACCCCGCTTCCAAATTTGTCCATATTCACATGATAAACATATTCCCCAGCAGACTTATAACTGTCGTCCACTACCTTTACCAGCTGACCAAGTATATTGTATATCTTCAAGCTCATGACCCCTCCATGACTGAGGCTCACTTTAATTGTTGTAGAAGGATTAAAGGGGTTTGGATAGTTTTGATAGAGGTTGAACAAACGGGCTAAAGTAATTCCCTGTGTCCGTATCGGAGAGATGCTGACGCTTTTCCTGAGTAACACAGCATCTGCAACGAGGTATTGGGTAGTATCAACTCCCGACAATATCATAACTGCACCCACGTCACCAGCAACATATTTGAAGTTACCAAGGAACAACCTTCCATTTATGGCATCCTGTTGAGACGTCGTAACAGAATCAGATCCACTATGACTTAGCACAATGTATACGCATTTGGTTGACAGCGGATATCCAACATTTGGAATAGAAGCGTAGACATCGTAGTACCCATCTTTATAAATTTCGAACGGGCCCCATTCTGCTCTTACAATTGTTGTCCTTTGCTTTATAATTCTACAAGATCCGCCAACAGCGCTCGTGTCACTTACCGAAACCCATGGAAAGCCCATTGTTGTAAATCTTGAGGAGGTTGTATCATCCAATTCAAGAAGTGTACTATCTGGATTATACTCTATCGATATAGTAAAGCTAGAAGTATCATAGTTTGCAGTCACGACATTAACTGCATGCAGCATATAAATATTCCCGCTCGCCATCGGCGGCACGATCAGATGTAAAACGGTATTGTCATTGTTATCTAAAAAAGCCTGGTAAGTCGTAGTGCTGTCATTGAAGTAAAATTTTGTACAAGATGGTATCGGATTCAGGAGATCCTGATTGAATTTGAGCAATATGTGTCCACTGTCTGGAACAGCCTGATCCTCCAGCTGAAGGGGTATGCCCTTGCGAAGCCTGAATGCATCCGCTATTACATTTCCGTTGCCCACCCCGTATACTGTGACACGGACAGTATCTCCAGCATTGAGGAAGGATTCGGCTATGTAATTCCAATTATCGAGCCCCTTGGATTGATCAACAGTGTCAACCATGGAGACATAACTTGAGGATAAATTTACAACTACGGACTTGCAGTTGGATACGCTATCCCCTGACCAGTATCCATACAGTGTATAATTCCCGCTCCTTAGAACTCGAAATGAATATGTTGCACGGTTACCTGATGTTGCAGTCGCTAATAAGTAAGTCGGCCCGTAACCTCCTCGCGTGCGATAAGTTGATCCATATCCACCATTCACGAGAGTCCACGTTCCCTCGGTAACAAACACGCCGGGCATCCAGTTATCCACCAATAAGTCATCATAGCTCGGCAACGTCACATCATGATACACGGAATCTCTCAGCAATGAAAGATCTTGCTGACTTAGGCTTCCATAGTAAAAAAGGACTTCACCGCCAGCGTGAGCACTGCGAGCATACCGTATCTCGGTAATCACGTTGGTGATCGGACCAGCACCATAACCATCAGTTCCTATCCCTGCGTTGAGCTTGAAGCCGCTCGGAATAAGATTGTTGCAAAGTTGCATCTGGTTTGGAAAGTCCGATGGCGGTAAGTATAACATTGGTTCTAAGACGTCTGCATAGCTATTCTTTGCCCAGACGTCCCATTGTTGAAGAACACCTTGCATTCCATACGGTGGCCAAACCGCACAGGTGACAACGCACGTTGGATTAATTCCTTTGACTGACTGGTAAATCATCCTCATGACGTTTGTAACTTGTTCTGCTCGCCACGCTCCCCACGATGGATCATCATCCGGCAATGAGAGAGGATCTGGCCCACCAGTTTCCTTCATAAATCGTATTCTTGAAGAATCGGAGTACGATAGCGAATTATCAGGGTATCTCATCCTATCCATCTCAATTCCATCAATATCCGGATATTTTTCCGCACACTCCTCATGCAAATCGACGATGAAATTTGCAGCAGTCTTTACTGCTGGGTCAACCCACCATTCATAACCATACGTATCATGGATAAAATGCTTTGTTGTATCGCGCTGAACCATCGCCCATCCAGGATGCGACTTGATGATGCCCGGAGGATTGGATGAGTCGCTACTATTGCCAACCCAAAATCCCCATTCAAACCAGGCAAAAACCTCAATACCGTTTTGGTGTGCTATGTCGATAAGCATCCTGAGAGGATCAGTCCCAGCAAAAACAGGATTTTGCAACGGCCCTCCGGCGTCAGACACAACCTTGCTGGGGTATATAGTTGAGCCATGATACCAAACATCTATGTAAATAATGTTTAGATGTGCTCCCTTTACATTTTCAACCAGGTTCTGTATTGCCGTGGAACCACCTTGAAGATAATTACCAGTGACCCATACCCCTCTCGACTCAGGATCTGGAAAAGTTGTGGCAAGCACTTCAGATTGATATGCGAATGTAAAACAAATACTTAGAATCAAAAGTGCAAAAGCGGAAAATAACAAGGTAAGAAGACTCTCTTTGTCGGCAGTCGACTCTTTAATTGGGAAAATGTTAGAATTTAATCTATGCAAATTCACAACACCTATACACATGAGTTTATTCCTCATACTGTTTAAGATTCACGAGATCAATTGAACGCTGTCTCTCCAACCAGAAACACGTAGACCATCATGCTTATTTCACGAGAATCATTTTTTTAGTGATCATGATTCCACCTTCCTGAAGCCTATAAAAGTATACGCCACTTCCAAATTTGTCCATATTCACATGATAAACATATTCTCCTGCGGTCTTGTAACCTTCATCCACTACCTTCACCAGCTGACCAAGAACATTGTATATCTTCAAAGCAATCAATCCACTGTGCCCAAGGGTTACCTTAATGTTGGTTGATGGATTGAATGGATTGGGATAATTATCACTTAATTTGAACTCATTTGCCAAATTATATATATTCCCCTTAATACCGGTTACCTGAACGGATCTCATGATCTTCACTGCATCGGCAATCAAATATTTGCTGGTATCTGATCCAACTACAGAGGACACCATGACTGCAAATTGGTCTCCAGCTTTATAAGGAAAATTGCCAAGTTTAAACCATTGACCCCGTGCTGACGATTGTGAAATGTAAATCGAATCGACTCCGAAATGATCCCTCACGATGTATAAGCATTTATCTGTAAGTGGGATAGTCACATCGGGAACATTTACGTAAACATCATAATAACCATCAAGCTTCACTTGCTGCGGACCCCACTGGGCTCGTGCTACTATTGATCCCTGCTTTATTGACCAGTATTCTCCACCCACTGCGTCATAGCTGCTGTCCTCTATCCAGACTCCAGATAGTTTCCAAAACAAACCCGAACTCTTATCGTCAATAATGAATGTGGTACTGTCAGGATCATAACTAATGGTCTGAACGACATTCAATGTGTCGTAAAATACATCAAGTATGCTATCCACTCGTACTGTAAGCTCAAGCCCGCGTGTAAGGGGAGGCGTTGTTATATGAAAAACAGTGTTATCTAAAGGATCCACATAATAACTTATCCCGTTGTTTCCAATTGATGTTGTTACCCTTGTAACAGATGGGAGGGGTGTCAAAAGTCGATTAGAAAATTTAAACAATATCGATTCACTGTCGGGAACAGCATAATCAATCAATGTGAATGAACTTACACGTCTTAGCCTAAAGGCATCCCCAATTATATAACCCGCGCCTGTCCCGCTTAACTTTATCCTCACAGTGTCTCCTGAGTCCAGCCAAAACTTGTCTACATAAGCCCACACATTCATATTTATCTTTTGATTTACCGTATCCTGCTTAGAAAACTTCGCTGTGGAGGTGTTCACCAGAACGGTTGAACAATTCGTTGCTGAGTCACCACTCCAATACCCATATAACGAATATCTGCCGCTCCGAAGCACCCTCACTGTAAATATAGCGGTATCACCTTCAACAGCTTCAGAGGCAACATAGCTGCCATTGTAGCCACCTGGTTTTGTCACCCACTGCCCAATCGTTGCAAACAATCCAGCACTCCCGTTATCCATTAACAGGTCGTCATAACTGGGAAGAGTCTTAGACGCAAATGCACCAGACTTCAATGCAGCAAGTGCGTTTGCAGTTGAAACGGGGGTATAATACCAGATCACTTCCCCAGCCACCCCGTTTGACCGTGCGTCCTGGATTTCAGAAATTGCATCCTGCACAGAGTTACCATCAGTAGCTGATATCCCTGCTGATAATTTGAATCCAGGTGGAACGTAGGACAAGCAACCCTTTAACTCATAGTCAAAATCACCTGGTGGAACGTATAGCATCGGCTCAACTATGTCTATGTAGCTCTTATTTGCCCATTCGTCCCATTGCTCAAGATATTTGAACTGTCCCCATGCTGGAGGGGCAACAGCAGCCGCTACCACACATTGAGGGTTCACCTTCTTTACATTTTCGTAGATTTCCTTTACAATATTGGTGACCTGCAATCGGCGCCATGCCAACCAAGCAGCGTTATTAGCTGGCAACGTCAGCGGATCAGGGTTACCCGTTTCTTGCATAAAGCGAAATCGGGCAGTATCTGAATATGAAAATGTTGTATCATTTTCTATATCAGATTCTATTCCATCAAGGTCCGGGTAATTTCTAGCACACTCCGTGTAAAGATCAACTACAAAGCTTGCCGCACTCGATACTGCTGGATCGATCCCGAAGTAGTATCCATAAATCTCATGGTGATAACCTCTCTTTGTTGTATCACGTTGGACCATTGCCCAGGTGGGATTTGCCTTCAAAAGCAAAGGTAAATTAGTGGAATCACTGCTTACACTTATATCGAACGGCATCAACTCAAACCACGCAATAACTTCCATCCCGTACCTATGGGCAATATCAATATAAGTCCGCAATGGATCAGTGCCAACAAAGTCAGGATATTGCAGCGGTCCACCAGCATTTTTTACCACTGTACTTGGATAGATGGTGCCAGCATTTATACTATGGCCGTCCCAAACACCGACATAAATTACGTTGAAGTTAGCGGAGCTTAAGTTCCTTATCATAGCTTCTATTGAAGCTGAATCTTTTGGGGAAAAACCAGCAGGCGCCCAAACACCTCTCGTCTCAGGATCAACAAGGACCTGAGCATAAGATATCCCGATGAGTAGGTCAATTGCTACCAATATTGACCATGTTGCTTTCTTCACTCTGCCTCTCCCGTTAGTTTTGAAATTCAGTCGCCTCTGGGCTCCAGAATAGTAATTAGACCAGAGGCGACAAATGTGGTTATTTCACCAGGACCATTTTTTTCGTAATCGAAACACTGCCTGCCTGCAGCCGATAAAGATATATGCCGCTTGCACACTTACTCCCATCAAAAGTTGCGACATAATTTCCAGCTTTTTGGTTACCAGCGAACAGCGTCGCAACCTCCTGTCCCAACACGTTGTACACCTTCAAGGTTACAAAAGTGTTCTTTGGAATAGAGTAAGCAATGAGAGTAGTTGGATTGAAAGGATTTGGGTAGTTCTGACTCAAGGAAAACGATGTCGGGACAACGCCCGAAGTTCCCGCAAATATTCCTGTTGGTATGTGGGCCTGGAACTTATAAGCGCCGATTCCGTTGTTAGTACCGAGAACAAAAATGGTGACTGTACTGTCTGCATTGTTCTTAAGGGCAATATCACCTGTACCATTCAGATTTGCTGCAGTACCTAAAACGGGCGTCACCGCAATCGAATCAGCATTGGCAATCCCGTTAGTTACGTCAAGTACTCGAGCAAACTCATTGGCATAATCGTACTCAATAATGTAATCATGCACAGGAGAACCACCAGATAAGTATGCCATGCTCCCAATTGAAGTCGGCGTCGAAGCAACTGCTCCAATAAAATTACCAGAAGCATCATATTCCCTTATACCTACCCCAGCAGAACTCACAAAGAAATTACCATTCGACAATGGATATACCTTTGGTGTGCTCCCAATATTAACAACATCGTTAAGCGGTATAACAGTCGGGGTAAATGATGCTCCATTGTTCGTAGTCGTAAACTTTACAACCGCTTTCTTACCCATTGCCGCAGCCCATATCGTTATCGAATTATCTGCTGTCGAACCCATCACTGTAAAATGATCACCAAGCCGATATGAACTATCTGCGTAACTAATCACCATCGATGGTTTAGAACTTTCGCCTGCCCACTTATACACCTTGAATGGCGTACTCTGTGCATTCGTAGTCAAATTCGACGCAAAAATAACCCCATCAGAAGACACTTCTGCATCATTCAACAAGAACGTCCCACCACTTACCCCTGTCGTGTCCAGTGTCCCTACAGAATCACCTGTAGCTGCATCCAATATCACAATTGGCCCCGACTTATGAACAACGTATAAACGAGCCTTCCCTCCAACATTCCCATATCCAAAACCACGCTGATCATTACTTACCCCAAACCACGTTGGAAGATTCCCAGTCCACAGCGAATACTGCCAAATTTTTGGCAAGCCCTGCGTTGAATTCAGCGAATTAAATACATACACCATCTTGGAACCACGATCCACAACGTAAGCCGTTGAGCCGTCTCCATTGAATGCCACGTCTGCAGGTTCTACAAAAGGCGCACCTGCTATACTGACTGAACTCTTGTCCTGAGATGTGCTGCTCGGAAGTTCATCACTCTGAGTCGCAAAGTAACCAAAAGCAGGTGCATACGTCACCTGGAAACCTTTTACCCATCTTCTGGTTGAATCAGTACCACAAGCAAACAGGTATCCCGTTCTGGGCTGAACAGCTATACCATAGGGAATGCCTGTCCCCCAAGTAAGGAATCCATTGGGATCCGTGACCCTGACTGCATGATAGTTAAGCGGGTTGAGCGCATTACCTCCTGTCCAAGCAGCAATCCCACCATTCAGGGTGACACCGCTGTTCCGTGAAGTAAATAGGGCAATAGTTGTGTCAGCTGACGGAACGGCAAACGTGTAAGCACCGATTCCGTTGTTGGTACCGAGAACAAAAATGGTGACTGTACTGTCTGCATTGTTCTTAAGGGCAATATCACCTGTACCATTCAGATTCGCTGCAGTACCTAAAACGGGCGTCACCGCAATCGAATCAGCATTGGCAATCCCGTTGGTTACGTCAAGTACTCGAGCAAACTCATTGGCATAATCGTACTCAATAATGTAATCATGCACAGGAGAACCACCAGATAAGTATGCCATGCTCCCAATTGAAGTCGGCGTCGAAGCAACTGCTCCAATAAAATTACCAGAAGCATCATATTCCCTTATACCTACCCCAGCAGAACTCACAAAGAAATTACCATTCGACAATGGATATACCTTTGGTGTGCTCCCAATATTAACAACATCGTTAAGCGGTATAACAGTCGGGGTAAATGATGCTCCATTGTTCGTAGTCGTAAACTTTACAACCGCTTTCTTACCCATTGCCGCAGCCCATATCGTTATCGAATTATCTGCTGTCGAACCCATCACTGTAAAATGATCACCAAGCCGATATGAACTATCTGCGTAACTAATCACCATCGATGGTTTAGAACTTTCGCCTGCCCACTTATACACCTTGAATGGCGTACTCTGTGCATTCGTAGTCAAATTCGACGCAAAAATAACCCCATCAGAAGACACTTCTGCATCATTCAACAAGAACGTCCCACCACTTACCCCTGTCGTGTCCAGTGTCCCTACAGAATCACCTGTAGCTGCATCCAATATCACAATTGGCCCCGACTTATGAACAACGTATAAACGAGCCTTCCCTCCAACATTCCCATATCCAAAACCACGCTGATCATTACTTACCCCAAACCACGTTGGAAGATTCCCTGTGGCAGCTGACTTTTGCCACATTGCTGGCGTGATTCCTGTTGTCACCCTGAACGACCCATAATCCGAGTCGGGATAAACCGCCACACTACGAATCAGATCAGAATAGCCTGGAGGCGTAAAGGCTCCACCTGGTTCCATAGGGGTACTCCAGTCTTTCATAGCAAAACCAATTGTTTTTCCAAAATGCAATGAATCATTCTTCTGTCCCCAAATTGTCCCTATAGTCATGAGATAAGACTGGCCAAAATAAATGTACCTATCATGCGTGCTTGCTAATCCGGTGTACCATGTCCCATAATCACCCCATGGATGTCTAAAAGTGACTCTTTTAGCTGGATCACCGTTCGGCAAATAAGTCAGCTGAGAGTACGGATAGGCCAATGGACCAGCTGGGTTGTACACCCGTGATGTGACAAAGATATCATTTCCAATTGCTGTGAGACCAGTTATATCACGAACGCTGTCAGAGTCAGCAAAAGTAAGTACGAGATGGAGATGCGCCTCACCGGGAGATGCCTCAAAAAGGGCATTGATTACCGTAGAATCATCTCCTGTTGGAGTAATCTGGGACGATGCCACCCATAGATTTCCTGAGGAATCCACTGCACATAAATAAGGCGATATCAGGGAATCTGCAACAGGGAAAACAACGGCTTGCGTAAAGTTGTAAGTCGATGTTTGGGCAAAAAGAACGGAGTTCAAACAAGGAACTAATCCCAAAAGTGAAACTAACAATAGAATCTTAATATCCTGAGCAAGTTTCCGCTTTGCGCTGCACACGGAGTTTCTTACCACCGGCAACATTGTGTTATACCTCCTTCCATCTTTTTTGCAATCTACAACAATACCTGTGGTACGGCCAGAGGAGTCCCTCCTGCCTTAGCTCAGGTGTAGCTATGACAGGAGGGATAGAGAGTTACTTCATGAGAATCATTTTTTTAGTAATCATATTATTTCCCTGCTGCAGCGTGTAGAAGTAAACTCCGCTGCCAAAGTTATCCATGTTAACTTCATACACATATTCCCCAGCAGGTTTATAACCCTCATCTACTACCTTTACCAACTGTCCTAGTACATTGTATACCTTCAAGCTCATCACTCCACTATGACTCAAGCTTACCTTGATAGTAGTTGAAGGATTAAACGGATTGGGATAATTGTTACTTAAATCAAACCTTAGCGGGGTAGATGTCGCCTGTTCCCTTATTCCAGTAGGCTTGAGAACAAACCAATATGGATCTCCATATGGCTTCCCATCCGGCGCTGTCAATGCCGCTGTATATCTCAAATCACCAGAAGTCTCCTCAGGTAATGGCCAATATGGAATCCAGTTCGTACTCCCTGTAGGAATGCTCTGTATCTGATACCCCCATCCTATAGTCGGCGACTGTCCAGTCCTGATCAAAGTAAAGTACTTCAACAACCCTATCCCATAACTACCTCCACCACTAATTACATTTGCCAGCGAAGAACCATATCCAGGATCAACATTGAGGTTCCCCGATGCCTTAAATCCAGGCCAATCCGTCGGATCGTTGAACATGTGCGTCGTTCGACTGTTCATCCATCCAGGTGTGTACAAAGAATCACTTCCTCTAGCAGTATCGTCCCATGCTGTCCAGAAGTCAGTGATTGCCTTCGGCTGAAAGTAAATATTATTGCTGACCTCAATATTCCTCTTCCCCTCTGCCAACATCCTCCAATTAGGCTTGTTCGCATCTGCAGGGTCAAAAATGGAATCACTTTTTACGTCCATCGTGTCCAAGTCAATCAAGGAAGGTACCTCAGGCGAAAACATTTCATCCCACCAGGGATACTCTGCTTGAGTTTCACCACCTACAAAAGCACCATAGAAAATGTTGTTACTAATCTTTGCAGAGAAAACAGGGAAGATGAAAAAGGGTTGGAGAAAAGTAAACACAACGTCGTTATGAGAAAATTCAATATACCTTGCGGGCGGCTTGGCAACGACGGCGTAAGCATTACAGGCAAAGATTGTGTTGTACTTCATCACAATTGAATCTACCGCTGGAACGGCCGGCCACAGCGGAGCCAGTATTTCGGAGTCTGTCCACGTGACGGGGTCGACGCCGTTTCTAAATTTGCAGTTGGTTATGAAGAAGTCACACCAATTACCAGTATATCCGAACACATTCCCATGATTGTAGTCAAACACAACATTGTCCGCATATACCTTTACAGAATCCCCAGATACAAGTATGTCATACCCAGGATGGTGATAAGAACCATTTGTCGACATATCCAGTATGTATAAGTTCTTGAATGTTACAACCAATCCCCTCTTCGTTAAGTTGAATAACGTCCCCGGTATTGAACCATCGCTCAAAACACCAGGCTGTATGCAGGGTGGCCGACCATTTGAACCTAATACTCCTATCACTGTTATGCTCGACTTAGGCAACACCGAACCTAAAAAAATGTACGTCGTATCCAACGATACAAGCTTGTAAACACTGTGTGCCTGCACCCCACTGCTTGTAATGTCTGCATTGATTACCTCGTCCAAAGTAGGACCGCTAGCATATACAACCAATGTATCACTACCAGAAGCTATTGACGGTTGCGGCATCGACAGTGCGATCATTGCCAAAGCAAACATCGCACTATAAATCATTCGCTTCATTTTGTTGCTCCTTTTAATTTAGTTTTGACTAATTGGATCCAAGGGAAAAGCCAACATTGCTATACGTTAGTATAGCCTAAGTAATTAGTGTCATAAGTTTTTCACCTCCTCCTTCCTGCTTGCCCGCTGCGCGCCAATTGTACAGAAGGACTACGTTTCTGGCAAGCGTCGACAATACATGTTAATCTCGTCCCATAAAACAGTAGGAACCAAAGGGCAATCATGTTTATCATTTGATACTATTTCATGAGAATCATTTTTTTAGTAATCATATTATTTCCCTGCTGCAGCGTGTAGAAGTAAACTCCGCTGCCAAAGTTATCCATGTTAACTTCATACACATATTCCCCAGCAGGTTTATAACCCTCATCTACTACCTTTACCAACTGTCCTAGTACATTGTATACCTTCAAGCTCATCACTCCACTATGACTCAAGCTTACCTTGATAGTAGTTGAAGGATTAAACGGATTGGGATAATTGTTACTTAAATCAAACCTTAGCGGGGTAGATGTCGCCTGTTCCCTTATTCCAGTAGGCTTGAGAACAAACCAATATGGATCTCCATATGGCTTCCCATCCGGCGCTGTCAATGCCGCTGTATATCTCAAATCACCAGAAGTCTCCTCAGGTAATGGCCAATATGGAATCCAGTTCGTACTCCCTGTAGGAATGCTCTGTATCTGATACCCCCATCCTATAGTCGGCGACTGTCCAGTCCTGATCAAAGTAAAGTACTTCAACAACCCTATCCCATAACTACCTCCACCACTAATTACATTTGCCAGCGAAGAACCATATCCAGGATCAACATTGAGGTTCCCCGATGCCTTAAATCCAGGCCAATCCGTCGGATCGTTGAACATGTGCGTCGTTCGACTGTTCATCCATCCAGGTGTGTACAAAGAATCACTTCCTCTAGCAGTATCGTCCCATGCTGTCCAGAAGTCAGTGATTGCCTTCGGCTGAAAGTAAATATTATTGCTGACCTCAATATTCCTCTTCCCCTCTGCCAACATCCTCCAATTAGGCTTGTTCGCATCTGCAGGGTCAAAAATGGAATCACTTTTTACGTCCATCGTGTCCAAGTCAATCAAGGAAGGTACCTCAGGCGAAAACATTTCATCCCACCAGGGATACTCTGCTTGAGTTTCACCACCTACAAAAGCACCATAGAAAATGTTGTTACTAATCTTTGCAGAGAAAACAGGGAAGATGAAAAAGGGTTGGAGAAAAGTAAACACAACGTCGTTATGAGAAAATTCAATATACCTTGCGGGCGGCTTGGCAACGACGGCGTAAGCATTACAGGCAAAGATTGTGTTGTACTTCATCACAATTGAATCTACCGCTGGAACGGCCGGCCACAGCGGAGCCAGTATTTCGGAGTCTGTCCACGTGACGGGGTCGACGCCGTTTCTAAATTTGCAGTTGGTTATGAAGAAGTCACACCAATTACCAGTATATCCGAACACATTCCCATGATTGTAGTCAAACACAACATTGTCCGCATATACCTTTACAGAATCCCCAGATACAAGTATGTCATACCCAGGATGGTGATAAGAACCATTTGTCGACATATCCAGTATGTATAAGTTCTTGAATGTTACAACCAATCCCCTCTTCGTTAAGTTGAATAACGTCCCCGGTATTGAACCATCGCTCAAAACACCAGGCTGTATGCAGGGTGGCCGACCATTTGAACCTAATACTCCTATCACTGTTATGCTCGACTTAGGCAACACCGAACCTAAAAAAATGTACGTCGTATCCAACGATACAAGCTTGTAAACACTGTGTGCCTGCACCCCACTGCTTGTAATGTCTGCATTGATTACCTCGTCCAAAGTAGGACCGCTAGCATATACAACCAATGTATCACTACCAGAAGCAAAAGAAATGTGTGGAAAAAGCAGAAGGGCAATCATCACCAGGGCACTCATTAAAAATCGATTCTTTCTCATATCTTTCCTCCTTTTTTGTTCACGTGTTTTAACCCAACCTAGCCATATTTGTCACCCACGCATTTATATTTGCTGGTGAAGCTATTCTCAGCCGCGCCAGACCAGATACGTAATGGACATGAAAAAGTCATCTCCATTTTTCATAACCTCCACCGTATTCCCACGTCTGCTGTAAAGCCGTAGTCCTGTATATCACTCGGCGGACCACCTTGAATCACGTACGTGTCTTTAGCACCATTGATATTGTTTAGATCTGCATATACTTCTACGCCAAACCATGGAAGTTTCTGTTTCGCCGCTATGTCCCACCGCCTGTAGGGAGCTGTGTACCCTCTCAGCTGAGGCCATTGACTTGGTGAAGTGAAAATACCAGCTTGATATACCATCGCGACCCTTATCGAGAAAGCCTTATAATCAAATCCTAACGAGAGGTTTACAATATTGTCGGGCTGATCGACTAAGCGATCTGTAAAGAATGTATCAATATAAGTAATAGTGCGACCGGTAGAGACCGAGTAGAGATATGGGTATTTAGCTTTCGACTTTGTGTGGGTGTAATTGACACCGAGCACCAAGCCAGACAGCGGATCCGGCAAATACCAGAAGTGTGTTTGCCAATCGAGTTCAATTCCATACACCTGATTGTTATACGGGTTATTCTTTGTTGTCCAGATCTGGTAAGTTGAATTGGGGTTAAAGTTTGCAATATTTGTGGGCAGGTACTGCAGGGCATCTTGACCTTTAACAAAGAATGTCCATGAGTATATCATATCGGTAATGTGCTTCAAGAATGCTCCAACTGTGAACAAGCCGATTGTATTGTTGTGAAATGAGAAGTAAGCATCATAGTTCCGCGAATGGGCTGGGGCTAAGGCAAAATTATTCCAACCTATTGAGGTGCCCGACATGTCTATTCTCGGAACAATGGCACTAAAACTCGGATATGCTAGGGTATTTGTATAGGACAGCCTTACATCAAACCACGAAAGAGGTTTGTATCTGAGCGTTACATCTGGCAGCCAGTAATCGTGTTTTTGTGTTACTGTGGTATCATAGTGGTTGTATGCCCAATATGATTCAGGACTTGTGATGCCCCTTACCCCTGTGTATGTGGTCTGGAGACTTTGAAATCTTACACCCGGGATAAATGTCAAATAATCTCCAAACTTGATTGTCGCCATTGCATACAATGCTCCATGATTTTCGGTTCCCGAGTAGTTGCTTATGGTTGACAAATAGTTGTTATGGCCGTATGTGCCAGCATTCCCAGTTTTTGCAATTGAATCCGCGTTGCTCTGTAATAGGTTACTTAACTGGCACAGTTTCCCAAAGTTAAGTGGAGCGACCATGGAGTAGTCTCCATCGAGAAATGTGCCATATTTAAAACCAGGATCAATGAAATTGGTCATGCTTATTTGAGTATTGTTCAAGGGTAACGAAAAGAAAGAATTAATTAAATTGTCAACGTACATCGCACCACCTGAACTCAGGAGTTGAGGGGTGTCGTATTCATCATAGGCATAATATCTCGCATCATGCCTGAACTTGCCGCCAAACTTGATCTCAGCGCTAATTGCAGAAGACAAATTGACGACGGTTTTTAAATCAATTGATGCCATCAAAGCACGAGATTTCGTAAAGCTCGTGTTGTTGTCAAAATAATTCAGGTAGGTACTTGATAAATTTCGAGTAGCGGCTTTCGGCACATCTACAGGGTTTACGTTTTGTAACCTGGCAAACTGGCTTAATCCACCCGAAGTCTGCGAAAAGTTCAAGTCCCAGCTGCCCGGGTTCCTTGTATCTGAATAAGTATGAGCGAGTTTCAAGTTGACATTGAAAACCGGCAAGTTCTGGTCCAAAATAACGGCGTTCGTAACGGTGTTTAACACGTCATGTGAATTTGAAAAACTATAAAAAAGCATGTTGCTACCTATCTCATAAGACTCGGTGCGCTGTTGCGTTCGAGTGGCTTGAGAGCTCCCAAAGTTTACAAGCTTTAGTGTTCCGTCGGGGAGACGGTAATCAAGGTTAAGTGCACCATTATATCTCATCCTATCCCTTGGAATATCTGATAGGTAGAGAGCATTGATGAGATATTGAGTGATACTGTTCCCAAAATGGGTGTATGAAACGCCAAGTTCATCATTGGTAAGGTTACGACGTTCGATGCTTGCCTGGGCGAAAATCCCCAGGCGATCGTTCATAATTCTGTCTTCAGCACTTCCAACATACTTGTAATTGTTGTATCTATTAAGTGCATCTGGAAGATTGTTACGCCCTCCTTGCACAAGCAAATTGAACTCAGGTACGCCGGGTTCTCTCACCTGAGCCTCACGCATATCGAAATTTACAACTCCACCAATTACATCCGCATCCATGTCAGGCGTAACTGTCTTTGCCACCTCAATACCTTCAAGCATATCTGATGAAATCATACTAAGGTCAGTGCTCCTGTCATTCGGGTCAGAAGACCCCATCTTTATTCCATCAATAGTAACCTCATTGTACTGAGGAGCGAGCCCACGAATAACAACCTTATAACCCTCGCCACCACTACGCAGCACAAACACCCCTGGTAATCTGCCAACTGATTCCGCAGCGTTGGCGTCTGGCAGTTCTTTTATCTTAGCTGCGGAGACAGCGTTTACAACCTGAGCCGAGGTCAATTCCTTATTAATTGCTTGTGCCTGCCCACTTGCCTGAGCTGTGACGACAACCTCCTTACCCTGTATGCCCACAGCCTCAAGCTCAAAGTTCACTCTCTCCTCAACACCTCCCCTTACAACAACGTGGGATTCTCTACTCTTATAGCCAACGTAACTTGCCTTAATCACGTACGAACCTGGCGGGACGTTCAATATTAGAAACTTCCCATTCATGTCTGTTGATGCTCCCATGCTGGTACCAACCAGTAAGACATTGGCACCAGGAAGAGCTTCATGTGTGTGAGAATCTCTTACGTAACCCGTCACAGTTCCGCTCTCCGCAGCGGCAGCCAGGCCAGTCAGAAACGATACAGTTGATGCAAATATCAAAAAGTTCAGCACCATTCTTGCACGCATATTCAAAACCTCCAGTTTACTGTAACAAAGCAATAAACTCTTGAAAATTTCTTCAGCGGTTGACAAAATAAAGAAAATACTGGCAGTTTCATCATCATTCTTTGTCAATTACTACTCGAAACGCCGAACCATGCAAATCCTCTTTGGAAAAGGTTGCTTCTACTGTTCTTTCTTCTCCCGGAAATAGAGTAATGAAATTATCAGACCAAAATGTAGGGAGTACCTCCTCATTGTCTGAGCTTCTTACTATCGCAAGGCGATTCATGAATGAAAGTTTCTTGGCATTATTTCTCAGCTTGACAATTACGTGATATTCAGTGTCACTTTCCTCAACTTTGGATTTCAATGTCAGATTTCCGCCGACAAGATTTGCCAGATCAGAAAAGAGGGGATGGATCTTCCCGTCATCCAGAAGTGAATGGATCTCTTTTATTTGACTCTGCTCTGATATGTCAAACCAGCCTGATGGTAGTTTTGAAGACTCCCAGTAAAGATTTCGCGACAGAACCTTTCCACCTCTGTCCATCAGTTCTAATTTCACAAAGTATACAGGGCTCATTTTGGTCAATAGTGGTATGCTAAAAATCTCCTGGTAGCAATCTGGCCGAATATTTATCTCCACTTCCCTCTCCCACTCTAGTTTTAAGTTGAAATCATATAATAAAGCCCTAACCCTCAAGTCATTTATTTGTTTTTTATAGGTGTTAATAACCGAGACCGTGTTGTCGTTTGCATTCATTTGAATGTGTAATGGTTCGCATGCGCTTTTCACATAGTAATACCCTGCATTTGGATTCAGGTACCAATCGTACATTTCCCATGCAAAATCAGGATAGCTTGCATTCAACTTCCATATCATCACTCCACTTGTAATGTCCCACATGCGAGAATTGGCAGCTTCAAACATGGCACGATAATTATCCGCATTCACAATTTGCGCCGTATGAACAAATGAAGAGATGTTACCATGTTTAAATCCATATAAGTTCTTGATTGCATAATAGTAAGCCCGAAAAGCATAGCCATCTCCATCCCAGGCTCCATGTTCTGCCCAGACACTATCCAGGGGAAAAAGTGGATTCTCGGTATCTCTTCCTGGATTTGAAATGAACTTTTTCAAACTGCTTAAAGTTGGAACTGCATCCATCCCAAGTTCATTATGAAACATTTGATCCTTAATATTGTCTACAACGTTGAAATAGTATGGTAGTGGATACCATGTATAATCTGGGGGGCCATTGTCTGTTGTTCCAACAGGAAGATCAGGCTCTATGTAAGGAGTAAGTTTCTTCCAGTCCCACCAAACAGCAGTGGACGCAAGAAAAGGCCTCGTAGTATCCAGGACAGCTAAATCACTTTTAAGAGCAAGATATAAGTCTGGACCTGGGACATTCTCGTTTTCTGCGCACCAAGCTATCAAACTTGGATGATTTCTATATCGTAAGATAATATCGCGTTCGTTTTGGATTGCAAGGAGATGATCATAAGGAAGATAAGCTGATTTCGTCCCCGGAACAGTCGTCCAGCACTGGTAAAACACTTCCCACCACATCACTCCGTATTTATCACAGGCGTCCATCAAATCATCTGGGGGTGAAGGCATGTCTTCGCTTGAGATAAGATTGAGGTTTGCATTTGCTATCAACCTGACCTGATCATAGAGATTTTTTCTACTGTTGTCGAGCAACATATCGGGTTGAATCCACCCACCTTTACAAAAAATTCTCTGCCCGTTCACATAAAACACCCTTCCGTAATCCCCATTCAACTCATGTAAATTGCTCGAAACCTCTCGGATTCCAAAAGTTACACTCTTAAAAGCAGACACCTTGCCATCATTTTCAAAACTAAGTCCCAACTCATGAAGGTATTGTTCACCATACCCGATAGGCCACCACAGATGAGGATCCTTTATGATTAGCTGTGGAAAGTCTTTGTAACTCAAACTAATTGTCAATGACCCTCTCGCAGGAACGACAACTTTCTTTTCGAATCTCACAGGCGGCATCCTTCCAGAGAACCTCTTTATGTATGTACCCATATCTACTTCTGTCAGGAGTTTTATCGCCCCCTTTAATGTACCCGATACAGTGTCGCTGCTTACGTTAAGCAATGTGAGGGTAATTGACAATTTAGCAGATGAAGTATCGGGAAGTGGAAGTAGCGTCACAACGTAAGGATCAACTATGTCTATAGGCCCAGTGAAACTCAAATACACTGGCTGATATATCCCCATATTCCTATCTCTGGCAGGCAGGGCACAATCCCATCCCCCAGATATCTTAAGTGTTACATCTTTGAACAATTCTTCATCAGGCCCACGATTTGATCCGAAGACTTTTAACTGAGTGCCCGGTGGACCATAATGATCAACAGGATATATTTTGACCGCTAGATAATTTTCTCCTTCAAATTTTACAGCTGACGTTACATCGTACTTGAAACGTCGAAACATACCGACCATTTGAGCAGAATCAGCTACTCGTATTCCATTTAACCACACTTCACCTCGATAGTTGATTCCATCAAAGTTCAGCCAAACCTGTTTCCCCCACTCTTCTCTTGGTATCTCAAATTTTGTTCTGAACCAGTATGGATCTTTCCACGGATTCACATGGCCTGGCATGTAACTGTATTTCAACAGATCATGTTCTGCGTTAAATCTATCTGATATATCAGGGATCAAGTAGTTGTTTAAGCCCACTCGTGGATCAGGATAGACCCCGTCCTTCACAAGCGCATTTAAGACGGTAGTTGGCACAAAAGCGGGGAGCCAATGCTCAGTCGAATAGTGACCTGTCGAAATCTCTTTCCCAGTTGATCTTTCCAGGAGCGACGATTTTAGTTCCCATTTCGTCAGGAAGATTCGATAGTCATAATTTTCACTTCCCTGTTGTCCGAAAACAGAATACGATATGAAAAGAATTGAGATTAGAAAAGATGCTTTTCCAAAAACCTTCATTGAACTCTCCTGGCTACTTGTTGTTTTCCAATACCAAAGCTGCTGCACCAATAAAACCTGCATTAGATCCCAACTTTGCCTGTACAACCTTTGTCTTTTGAGCAGGTATAGGACATACATGATTTCTAAGATTTTGTTCCAAAGAGTTAATAAACAGATCAAATGCTCTGGAGATTGAGCCACCTAATATGACTATATCCGGGTCTATCAAATTCATGGACCATGAAATTGCCACTGATAAGTGCTTCCCGAATTCGTCCCATGTGGCAAGTGCAGCCGTGTTACCTGACCTGGCCAACGACTCAATTTCAAGAGCTGATTTGTTGTCACCTGAAATTTCTCTGTAGATTCTTGTCACGCCTGTCCCGGAAACTAAGTCTTCTATTATGCCTTTACCGTATGGTGATGGCCATATTTCCCCCGCGGATTCAGTCGATCCAAGGTAAATTTTCTTGTTCATAATTATAGCACAACCTAACCCGGTACCGAGAGTAAAGCCCAATACGATGTTCTTTCCGATACCACTTCCAAACAAAGCCTCACCATAAATCAAACAATTTGCATCATTGTTCATATACACAGGTAGGTGAAAATGTCGTTCAACTGTCTCCCTTAGCGGGAAATAATGTAAGGTAGGTAACTGAGGACACTCAAGAATTACGCCATTTTTTATGTCCAACGGCCCTGTAACTCCTAACCCAATACCAGCTATGCTTTTTTTGCCTTCGTCTACCGATTGAATTACCCTTTCAATAGACTCAATCATCTCTGCAATAATTCTATCTCCCGGATTCTGACTATTAGTTGGAACCTTGACAGGCTCACAAAGTATTTCAGCATTTTCATTCATTGCTCCGGTAAGGATCTTTGTCCCGCCAAAATCAACACCTATCAGGACCTTCTTACCACTCATAATTTGATTTCCTCCTCACGTGATGTGGTCTTGCTTGGAATTTCGGTTTCTGAAGATTGCAGATCTAACTTTCCTCTTCCCCAAACCGCCAATCCAAATACGTACGTGAATGCCACCATGTTAATTAACATACCCCATTTCATGTTGAAAACTCCGCCTGCAGCTCCAACCAACCAGCCGCCAAAAGCCCCACCAACTATGGCAGTGCCCAGAATGCCAGAAATTGTTCCATGATTGTTCTCAAAGCTATTTATTGCAGCGCTGAAGATAGATGTAAATGACGCACACGTAAAGTATCCGACCAGGGAGAACGCAACAAGAGAAACAGGAGCACTTCCTATTATTGCAATTCCCAGCATAATAACAGTACCAAGGCTGTGGAACACAAACAGTTTTCGCTCACCTAAATGTTTCATCAATGGGGCTATAATAAGCCGACCCAGAGCCTGAAAAAGCCAGAAAAGGCCCACTACAAGCGCAGATTTCGAAGGAAATGCTGAATGCAAGATTGTACCAGACTTCCAAAATGAATCCTGGCTCGTTATGTGATGAACCCTATCCATAAAGATGACAATATAAGATGACGTTCCTACTTCACCACTAACATACAGAAATATTCCAAGCGTGTACGCTAACACAAGAGGATTCCTTACTAACGCTCCTACTTGCGAGACTTTTATCCTTTCTTCGTCTGACAAGTGCACTTCTGGAAATCTTGCAAAGAATATTAAGACTAAAAGAATAAGGTTAAGAAAGCCAAAGAATAGGTAGACACTGTTCCACGAAAGCCCGTTTGTTTCAACGACTGGCACCAATAGCGGACTAAATGCATATCCCAGGGCTCCAATCCCAATAACCGTAGTTAAGTTTGCAGTGTATCTTGCCGGCTCATCAAGTTCTCGAATAAATGGGTTACCAGCCGTTTGAACAGCAGTCACCCCTACACCTATGACAAATATCATTAATATCACAATTATATAATGATTACTGAGGTAGAATAGGAAGCTACCTGCCGCCATAAGAAACAGGCCGAGCAACAAAACATACCGTGCCCCCCATTTATCCATTGCAACTCCAAAAGGAATGGAGAATAAGCCATATGAAAGATAAAATGCAAATGGTAGGAGGGCAGCGATTTGTAGTGGAAGGCTGTACTCGGCCTGAAACTTGTCGATGATCACCCCAATTACTGAAGTCAGGAGCCCGAAAGATATATATACAAGAACCGTCATAATCAGCAAATATGAGTTCCGTGAAGACCTTTCCATAACTTTTTATTCTATTTGTGTTATTTTACTGCCGTTGACAAACACGCCGGGAACCAGACCTTTTGATATAGCCAGATGGTTTACAAGGAGCTGTATAGGCACAATGCTTTGAATTGTAAAAAGATATTCATCCGGTTGATCCATGTGGACTACCTTTACATTTTTCTCAGCAATTGACGATTTACGGTTGCTGATTATCACCACCCTCCCACCGTATTTGACAATATCTTTGGCCAGCCGAATGCTTTGCTGGTGAGTTTCACCTGCCGCAAATACTACACATTTAAAACCTTCCTTGATCATTTCCATTGGTCCATGCCTGAATTCCCCGCCTAACGTGGCCGACGCAGGGAGTCTAACAGCCTCCTTGAACATCAATTCAGACTGCTGAGCAGTGGCAAATGATGGTCCTCTTCCTATGAATTGTATAAAATCAATTTCACCAAGAAAGTCCAGCAATTCACTGATATTACTTTCGTACTGCTCAAGGAACTCTTTTATGCTTGTCACCAGCTTCTTTACTTCTTTAACTTTCTGGACATTCCAATGGCCTGATAAATACCACCCAAGTATGAAAAGGGCAAGCATCATAGAAGTATAGGTTTTAGTGGAGGTGGACTCTTCTTTGCCTGCCTTACTTAACAAGACTTCGATAGCCCTCTTCGATAAAGAGCTTTCATCTTCATTACTTACTCCAATGCATTTTACTTCCGAAGAAATCTTCTCTATTAGTTTGACAACTTCATAACTTTCACCAGACTGGGAAATCAACGTTAGCAGTGTTCCTTCGTTAAGCAAAGAAAAGTGGTAATAGAGGAGCTCACTCGCATTGATTGCCTCAGATCGAATACCAAGCTCATTAAACAAGCAGGCTCCTGCATATGAAGTGAAATATGAGCTCCCCATCCCCGAAAAAATCATTTCTCTGACATCTTTTAACAATATCTCGCGAATTCTTTCTAATTTTTTTCTCCCCTGGTCTGAGGAATAAAAATCCATTGTGGCAGCCAGGCTATCCGGCTGATCCATTATTTCAGTAATAAACTTATTCATTTTGAAGTCTTAACCATTCTTAAATCCCAATTAGACTTGGCTGTATCTAAGCAATGAGAGTAAAAAATGTGTAAATGATTATCTAATAAATACTGAAAAGCACAGGCATCATTATCATCCAAAATTGGATTGTTCGAGACTGGTTCGTATCTGCCGTCTATCTTGTCACTTACATATGCTACTGTCACCCACTTTTTTCCCCATTTCTCGGGATTCCATGCTTCGACAGTTAAGAAATATTTATTCTTGTAAAATACTATCGATGGTGCAGCCATCGTGTAGCGGGCTGATAATAAGATTACAGGATTAGAGTATTTTAAATCCTCGATTTTTTTGCTTTTCCTTACGAATATGTTCCAGTTGTTCCACGATGTATCTCTACTCTTCTCTATGCCATGGTAATAAAACAGATAAAAATGTCTGTCTCTCTTGTCAAAGTATATAAAAGGGTTCTGATTCTGCATACCCCTGTCCGCTGGGACAACTATTTGTTCTTCACCAAAATGGATACCATCCTTACTCTTACGCATAACAATCCTGCTATCATTGGTGACATGATCATAAGCAGCGCTAAACATATAGAAAGTGGATCCGACTTTAATTACCGAAGGCCATCTGCAATTGGAGTTGATTATAGGGTTACCCTCATACTTTTTCCAGTGGACGAGATCATTACTCATCGCCAGGCCTGCTTTCAAGAGATTAGTGTCCAGTCCACCAAATATTGCATAATACGACAACCCGTAATAGCCCCAGTATTTAAATCCTAGCTTATTGACTTTCAAAACAGATAGTGTATGAACTTTATCTGCGTCCCATTTACCGCTGTCACCAACCATGATTACCTGGCTTGACGAAAGCGAAGGATAACGTATTTCTTGAGCATGTAAGGTTGCCGCGAAGATTACTAGAAATATTAAAATGATTTTATTAATGCGTGAATACTTATTATTAATCATTTTTACCTCGTTTAATTTGGTTTGATCAAGTCTTATACTATAATAACCTCAACACCCATGTCATTAAGTTTTTTTATCTCCTGTTTGTCCATTTTCTTAGTTGTTATGATCTTATCCACGTCCTTAACCTGACAAATGACAGCCAGGCTCCTCCTTCCAAACTTTGATGAGTCTACCAGTAGAACATTTTCTCCAGAGCGTTCCATCATTACGCGGCTTGTGTGTGCCTCTACAATATCAGGCGTAGTCAATCCGATATCATAATCGACACCGTCTACCCCGTGAAATAACTTGTCAGCAGAAATCCTTCTCAATGAGTCATCAGCAAGAGCCCCTATCAGGGTTGAAGAATTCTTTTGCAAAACACCACCGGTTAAAATTATTTGAGCATCTGAACTCATAAACTCCAGGGCAATATTCAACGCATTGGTGATGACAGTTAAATCCTTTATGTCCTTCATCTTCCGGGCGAGGAACGTAGTAGTAGATCCGGAATCCAACATAATCACATCACCTTCATGTATTAGCTTGACAGCTTCATTTGCTATCCGCTCCTTTTCTTCCGAGTTTAACTTCTCCTTCTCGTTGAGAGGTAGTCCTCTGAACAGAGGCTTGTGTAATATAGCACCCCCGTGTGTCCTTTTAAGAAAACCCTGGTTCTCTAATGTTTCGAGATCCTTCCTAATAGTAACCGCCGATGTCTTGAAGATCCTTGTTAAATCGTTTATGAGGACACGGTTATTTGTTTCAAGCATCCTCATGATCTCCCGAATCCGCTCCTCTTGAAACATCTTTTCACGATCATTTAGTTTCATAGATGCCCCAATGGTGAGAAGGATGAGGAGTGCCTTTCGAAGAGTTTCTATCCTTGGTAGAAGTGCTTATCATTTGCTTCCTTTTAGTTGCGTTTACTTTCGTTTTACGTGGGTAGGTTACTAACAAAAAATGAAAAAGTCAAGAGGTGAAAAAGAATTTTCTATAATTAACCGAAGGAGGAACTTATCATAAATTAGCGCACCGTTCAGACAGCCTTCATCGACACATCAATATACGGGGCTTTCCTTACGAGGGCAGAAATGGAGATGAAATTCACACCTGTTTCCATAACTTTGTTTATTTCCTCTTCCCTTACACCAGATGCTTCAATTAAATATGATTTTCCTGAGTTGCTGATCATGTCAACAGCTTTAACCAACATGTCCACGGGCATGTTGTCGAGCAGAATTGCATCGACCCGGCCGTCGATCAAAACCTCCCTGAGATCATCCAGACTCCCTACCTCAATTTCCACCCGCGTCAGGAGTCTGGCATCACTAAGCCTCCTGTCAATCGCCTCACGTATCCCACCGTAAGCGGTAATGTCATTGTCCTTTATTAATATCCCGTCAAAAAATCCAAACCGATGATTCCTCGCGCCTCCGACCCTAACAGCGTACTTGTGCTCGGCCCGCATCAAGGGATCATCTTTCCTCGTATCAAGAAGAAATACCTTTTGAGCAGATAGATTATCATCATTGATCTTTTGCTTCCGTCTGACGTGAGTGGCAATACCAGATAACTCAGAAAGCACATTACAAATTGTTCTCTCTGCTTTCAACAAAACCTCTACGTTCCCATAGAGTTCAACAACGACTTCACCAGCACTGACAATTTCTCCATCCTTTTTAATAACCTTGATTTGTGGCTTATCGTCTTCCTCAACCGATTCCAAGAAAAATTCTTCATTGACCAATTTTACAATGGTTGGAATGAATATTGTCCCACAAACCAGGGCATCTTCTTTAAATATTATGTTGAACTGCGACCTGGGTGCGCCATCCTTAACATAGAAATCGAAGCCGAGGTCGTGATGAATCCGTTCCTTTAGAACATCCTTAAAAGTCATTTTAAAATCTCATTTAGGTGATCGACCAACATTCTTAAATGAATCCTCTCTGAAATGCACACCTTTGCTAATCCTATTCCTCCTTGCATGCATTGTTATTTCTAGCGCTACTTCAACCCCGTTTCGGAGACCTATAAGCTCGTCGGACAGCTTAGCCCGCCTGTACATCTCTTCAACTTCAATGTTAATTATAGATAAATCCTTCCATGCCCTTGATAGGCGCTCTTCAGACCTTACAATACCGACATTCTCCCACATGATTCTCTTGATACGCTCGAGAAACTCATCGGTCGTTTTGCGGGATAAAAGCTCTTCAACGACATAAGTTTCGTCCCAATCTGGAATTCGCCACCCTTCAAAATCTTCACGCTCAAAGGTCCCGATAATATTTTCTGCCGCTCGAACTCCCCATACGAGCCCTTCAAGCAACGAAGTTGATGCAAGCCTATTTGCACCGTGCAGTCCAGTACATGAAGCTTCCCCCACTGAATAAAGCCTTTGCAAATTTGTCCTCCCCCACTCATCGACTCGTATACCTCCACACAAGAAATGTGCAGCAGGCGCAACAGGAATCGGTTCATTTCGAATATCAATCCCACAGCTCAAACATCTTGAAAAAATTTGTGGAAACCTTTCCCTAAGATCTATGCCTTTTTTCACAATTGGACTGCAGTCAAGCCACACATTTTTCGCCATAGTGTTCTGGATTTCCCAGAAAATTCCTCTAGTCACTTCATCACGTGGTGCAAGCTCCATACCTTCGGGACAATAACGAAAGATAAACCGCTCTCCTTTACCATTAAGCAATACTGCGCCTTCACCGCGCACTGCCTCTGAAATTAAAAACGAGCCACACCCTTCTTTGCGAAAAGCTGTCGGATGAAATTGAACATACTCCATATTAATAATATGTGCTCCTGCCCTCGCTGCCATAGCAATACCGTCACCACGTGCACCTTCTGGATTTGTAGTATACTCGTAAAGCCCACCCACACCACCTGTAGCTATAACCGTGTATGATGCAAGAATTGTTTTTATTTTCCCTGATTTCCTGTCGAGCACATATGCTCCCAATATTCGAGTTGACTCGTATACCGATCCCCGTCTCTGCGAATGATGAGTCGTGCTAATTAAGTCAACAGCAGTATGTCCAGCAAGTATTTCAATGTTCGGGTGTCGCCTGGCCTCACAGCTCAACGCCTTCTGTATAGCAAATCCTGTCTGGTCTCCAACGTGAATTATTCTGCGTCTGGAGTGTCCACCTTCGATAGTTCGATGTAAACTACCGTCTACGTCTTTGTCAAAATTCACATTGAGACGCTTAATCAAAAATGAATCAATAAGAGTTGGCCCTTCCTCAGCAAGAATACGAATCGCTCTCATGGCACCTACTTCATCCCCAGCTTCGTCAATATCAGATTCTATTGACTCATATGAATCATCTTCTCCCCACCAAACTATTCCTCCCTGTGCATAACGAGTATTCGACTCGCCCGGGTCAAATGCTCGGTTTATGACAATCACACTTTTTCCCCTGTCAGCAAGCTTAATTGCCGTGGTCAATCCAGCAATGCCTGACCCAATAATCAAAGCGTCGCAACTTTCTCGATCATAATTCATAAGGATGTAAGATTGTTGCTAATAAAGCAGGATTCAAAACACCTTCTATTTCGAAATTATTAACTAAAAAAGTCTGCAAACCATCAATTCCAAAGAGCAAGAAGGATTTTCATCCGATAGCTAGCATCCTTTCAATTCCTCTTTTGGCTCGTTCAGCAACTGACCACGGAATGTGAATTACTTTGTTATCATGGTAAGGCGATTTGGGATCACAGCAATCTTTACAAAACACAATCTCAAGACAATCGCGCCTCAGAGAATTAAGGAGTTTATCGAACGTATTCGCCTTCATGTACTCACATACTGCGTCTGGAGAAATCGGGATGAATTCCTTTTCCGGCATTTCTTTCCTCAATCGATATACCATCCCCTTTTCCGTGGCAACAATAAATTTCTTTGCAGGCGAAATTTTTGCATGTTCTATCATTTGTTCAGTTGAAAGAAAGTACGCCTTATCATGGGGGATAATGCCACTTTGAACTTTGTATAAGCATGAAGATGCACACCCACACTCAGGATGAATCATTAGCTCAGCATCCGAATTCTGAAGAAGTGCAATGTCAGCAGCATCAGGCCCAATCTGCTGGTGAACATGACAAGCTGACCAATATTTCCCTTTCCTGTGATCATAAATCTCGATCAAATCTGGATTAATGTCTATATTTTCTCTTCGCAGAATTTCAAGCGCCCTGGCCTTCATAACATACCCAAGAAATTTATCGGGCAAGACAAGGATTTTCCTCCCTGGAAACATCTTCACTGCGTGGGCAATTACTTTGTCAGTATTGCGAAAGGTGGAGATAAAGTCACTGATCGATTTCGTATAAACGTCACTATTTATATAAGTAACGAGAATACCATCAGGATTATTCCGTTTCCATTCATCTATCCAGTCATAATCTATCCCAAAGACGAGCGAACATCCGATGACTTCGGGGGCGTCAGATACGAAAATGCGTGTCGAATCGCCTGTAATAATTTTTGCTGTAGCGCCCATGAAAAATACACCCTCGAAATCCACACGTGGCGATCTCTTCTGTTTCACATAAAAGCTCAATCCAAGCGAATCCCCAACCTTTTCAGCTATTTCATGAAACTCGGGGTAAAGGTAATTGTGTGCAACAATTGTCGATTTCTTTTCTTCCGCCAGTCTTAAAATTTCGTCGGCTTGCTCAGCCAGCTCCAAACATTTGTTAAGAGTATACCGATCGGGATAAAGATCTTCAGCAAATCTGGAAAAAAGCTCGTACCATCTCATTCCCAACTCTCTTGCATCCAGTACAGTTTCAAGCATCTCATTCTCCTTAATACAATGTTAGCCAGCAGCATCAAAAATATCAATGAAGATCGAAAGAGATATTCCTGAGCTTCATTTTACCTCGGCTGATCCGACTATGCCAAAACCAGAAGCAGACATGTTCAAACTAGATTTCTCTATTCGCCCTGAATTGAACAGCTTAACTGTGTGAAAATTCCTTATGGAATCACATCATTAAATCGGCTGTTCCCTTAAACGCAGGAGCCTTCCTCAATTTTGTCGCTTGCTCAAACGAATAAGCAAGGCGTATCAGGGTCGGTTCACTCCATGCACGACCGAAGAAGGAAATTCCGACCGGCAATCCAAAAACAAATCCTGCAGGTACAGTGATGCTGGGATACCCTGCCACAGCCGCAGCCTGTGAACTACCCCCTAAGAAATGATCACCATCGACTAAATCTGTCACCCATGCAGGGCTATCGGTTGGAGCAACAAGTGCATCAAGCTTATACTCATTCATTACTTTATCAATACCCTCTGTTCTCGAGAGTCGGCGGCATTTTGCACGTGCGTTGACATATTCCTTGCTCGTCAAGGGTCCCCTTGATTCAGCTTTCAAAAGGATGTCTTGCCCAAAATAGCGCATCTCAGTTGCACTGTGTTTCTCGTTGAATTCGATAATGTCCTTCAAAGAATGCACAGGTGAGCCCGGACCAAGTCTATCGAGATATGCTTTCATATCCGCTTTTATATCATATTGCAAAACAATCTCTTCAGCATTACCTAATTTACCAAGCGAATTCAATTCCACAGGGTCTACAATCACGGCACCAGCATCTTTCATAACCCCGATTGCCTCTGATATCAGTTTATCTACTCCTTCATGGAATCCAAAGTAATTTCGTACAACTCCAATCCTTGCTCCTTTAAGGCCGTTAGCATCCAAAAAATTAGTGTAGTCAAAGAAAAACTTCCCCCTGCTTTTTTGACTGGATCTATCTTCGAAATCTACTCCAACCATTGCACCAAGCAAAATTGCAGCATCCCGCACTGTGCGTGCAATTGGACCAGCTGTATCTTGTGTGTGTGATATTGGGACAATACCAGTCCTGCTCACCAGACCAACGGTTGGTTTTATACCAACCACTCCATTAATTGAAGCTGGACTGACAATCGATCCATCGGTTTCAGTGCCAACTCCAACCACGCAGAGATTAGCTGAAACCGCAACTGCCGATCCAGAGCTTGAGCCAGACGGATTGCGATCGAGGGCATAAGGATTTTTCGTCAGTCCGCCGCGTCCACTCCATCCGCTTGTAGAATGACTCGATCGAAAGTTTGCCCATTCACTCAGGTTTGTCTTACCAAGTATTACAGCTCCAGACTTACGGAGTTGTTGCACCACAAATGAATCTTTCGGTGGCTTAGATCCAATGAGGGCAAGTGAGCCAGCAGTTGTCATCATTTTATCTGCCGTATCTATATTATCTTTTATCAGCACAGGAATTCCGTGGAGTGGTCCCCGGGTCCCACTTTCCTTACGTTCCCGGTCGAGTTGATCTGCAATGTCTAATGCATCTGGATTCACTTCTATCACGCTATTGAGTTTCGGGCCACCAGCATCTATTGAGCTTATCCTGTCTAAATAGTGCTCCACTATTGAACGAGAAGTATACTTCCCAGATTTCATTCCGCTTTGGAGTTCACTTATTGTAATTTCATCAAGCTCTGTCAAGGGAACGTCAAACGAAATATTTGTAAAATCTTTGCCCATCAGGATTTTCGGCAACACTGCCACGGCCATACCGCCCACCATGGCACCTTTAAGGAGATTCCTTCGACTGAGGTCGGTATTTCTTTGCTTTTTAATCTTTTTCATGCCCATATAGATCCTCCTTATAGTTTATTACAAAGCTAATAACGAGCTGTCGAACATTCGAACAAAACTGTAACCTTCATTGAAGGCACTTCTATGTGACGAACAAATTCCCTATCAAAAAAATTCATTTCTAGAGAAAATATAGTCGTCTTTACATTCTCTTTATGCCTTCCACTACCGATCTTTTTACATCTATGATGGAGTAGGATTTGTTCTTATTATAAAACTGGACATGGTCTGTACCAAATTTAATTCTGTCAAAATTTGCACCCTGTCCTGAGCTTTTCCCCTCCACCCGTTCCGCTTGAAACCTTTCATATCCATGCTTGTGATTCAATGTATCGAAGAGTGCTTCAGCCGGCTTTGTATCGTCATTTTCGTTATAAGCCACGGTCACTGCAAAAATCCTTATCCTGTTGTCAGTCGGAAACGTAAGCTCGCTGGCCCCTTTTGGCAAATCAATTTCATACTTATACATATAAGCATATGCATAAGGATCGTTTTTCCCATCCTTCAAATGCCTGTGTTGCGTAAAGTACCCAACATTATCAGGCCTGACATAGCCAGGTCTTATGCCAACATAATGTATTCCATCCCACGTGTAGTTTACCTCACTTGTGTCTGTTTTATCCCATATACGATTATCCCATTGGCCTACAAAACCAGACCAGACATTAATTGGAATATCAACCATAGATTTTCCAATCTTAAAGGTCCCATAATGCAAACTGTCTGTTGAAGCTGCAAGGAAGTATATTTTGTTAAACCTTCCTTCTGGGAGCTTTATTGTCTGCCCTTCGCAGGCAACTGCATTGCTCTTACCATCAGACTTTGGACCTAACTTAAACACTATGTCTTCGCTTGTAACTGTATCTGGGAGCATTTCCGCAGGATACGTTCTCCCTTCCCCATCAAAATCTCCATCTGACATCTTATGATCATAGCTGAACGCATCGACATTGTATGGAAGTGCAACTGGCACGCTTTCAGGTAACGACAACTTCACAGCCGGTGTTTTCAATTTTATTTCAAATGTTCTCAAGTGATAAGGGGTTTCGTCAAATACAAGCTTTCCATTCTTAATCATCGCTGGTTTTAAGTATCGCTCCTGACCATCAACCTCGTGGGCGGACACGATTGGACTGACAAATGATACTTCTACGTTTTTCCACATTCTTCCTTTCGCCTCCACAATTCTCAGTATGATACCTTTGCCGTCTTCAGCCTTTTTCAACGCCATGACTTCAATGTTTGGATTGTTGATCTTCAAGAAGCTGAACACTTTGCCAAGGAACCCCTTGTGCCGTTCAGCCTGGAAAGGCACCAGAGGCTGATTCACCCTCAATCCCTCTTCGTTAGAATTACCATCTCTCCAATCGCCTCTATGTCCGTAAACCGCATAAAGCATTTCATGCTTTCCGATATCCTGGAATGCCTGGTCTTTGTAATAGTTGTGAACGCCTGGTGTATAAAGCAGGGTCAATCTTAAGATATTGTCAGCTGGTTTATCAGAGCCGTTCTTACAGTCCTCGACTATCGAAACTCCATAGCTACCATCCTTATTTGTCAGGTCAAACCACATATGCGATGGGACCTCAAATTTTAGAGAGTCGTTGTTACCGCGCCTGACAGTACCCACGTCACAGTTGTACGTGGCAAATGGATTTGATACAGTCAAAGGAAATGTAGCTTCCAATGATGACTCCAGTGTTGCCCAGTCTATATATGTCTTGAACTCCACTATGTCGCCACTTGAAGTGAGCCTGACATCCTGTACAAACTTTGAGTTTCTGGTTTCACGTTCTATTTCCACTGCAACTCTAGCTGGACCCTTCTCGATAATTCTTATCTTAGCAGGCCCACTGACATACCCCTCGGGAGCTCTCTTCCTGTCATTCCAATCCATGTTCCATGCCGGCCACTGATTCGGTTTTTCATAAAGGAAAGCCAACCTGATAGGGGACGACAAAAGCTCTTTATGCGCAATTTTATCATATATGCTCGATACATCGCCATTGCTGTCAATTCTAACGACATACTTCGAATTCTCAAGACGTGTTTTAGTAACAGTTAATCCAGTCGATAGCAAACAAGGTGATTTAGAGGGCCTTACGTCATAAGTGGCATAACTCAGTGACGGAACCTTTGCGAGAAACAAAATTGTGACTTTGTTGCCTTCCACATTTTTAATTTGAGACGGGACCTCTTTGTTTCTATAGTCGAATACCCTGATAAATTCAGGAATTTCCTTATTAAATGTTATGGTTGCCTTAACAATATCATTTCTCTCAAACGATAGGGGGTTGTAAACCACTACAGGTACGCCTTTTACATTAGTGTCCATCCCCCTTATAATTGCGCCTGATGCATTAGCCAAGACGTTGCTGAATTGATTCGCAGCAACTAATTCGTCATTCCATGCATATTCAAAGGCTTTTGGAATAACCGTCCCGGGAAGCATGTCATGAAACTGACTTGATAGAACAAGCCTCCATGCTCGATTTATTTTTGTAAAGTCGTATTTACTTCCTCCTAACCAGTCCGCTATCACTGAGGCTGCTTCAGTTTTATAGGCAAGGAGCTCGTTCTTCCTGTTCCATCTTTTCATATAGGCAGCGGAATTGATAGAGCCAGCCGAGTGATTTGTTAAGAGGAGTTCTCCTTTGTATGATGGAAGTCTTGATTTTTCTTTGTCTGTAAGATCATTGAACATCTCATCTGCTCTTGCAGACACAACAGTTATGCCTGATGTGTCATGTATGCTCTTCTCGAGCCATTTGACTGATTCTTCGCTAGGTGAACCACCAATATCGCCAGTGCCATAGTACATGTAATCAGTGTAAACTCCTGATTTTTTTCCGAGATCATTGATCCTCTTTATCCATTTCTCATCTCTCGCCAGGTCATCCTTTATCTGTGTTGTGTAATCTCCAGGATTAAACGCTGCCACGACAGACTCGCCGTCAGGTCCAACCCATCTGCCGACGTTAAAAGGTATACCAACTGCGGATCCCCAGGATAGCTTTTGGGTCGAAAACCCTTTTATACCACAATGAGCCAAAACAGACGGAAGAGAGGCTGGAAAACCAAAGCAATCAGGCAACATATACTCGTCACTAGCTACACCAAACTCCTTCCTGAAGAATTCATTGCCATAGAGAATCTGTCTTATATCGGATTCTGCTGAAGGAGACAGAACGTCATTTTCTTCCATTGAGGACCCTGCAGGAAACCATCTCCCACGAGCTACGTACATCTTTACAGAATCAAATTGCGCAGGATAATATTCTTTCATAAACATATAGCGATTAGCGCCTGTAAAATTAAATACGTAGTCTGGGTATTTCTGGAAAAGTCTGAAGTTATCCTCCATCGTATTCCAGATGTACTTGTCGATAGTTGTCGGGTAATCCCATCTCCACTGTGTGTCAAGATGAGCATATCCGACAGAATAAAGCACCCGTTGCTTAGATAAATCATGCTGCTGAGCAGAGACGATGGCTGTCGAAACAAACATGATTATTAATATCAATAACTTAGTGATCTTCATAATCCCATCTCCTTCTTTTGTCAACCTTTAACAACTATCTTTTCGAGCTCTTCCAGAGATCTTCCTTTAGTTTCAGGCATTACTTTCCAAACGAAAAAGAAAAAAGGTATCATCATTAATGCAAAGAACATAAACACCTTCCCGCCTCCAAGATTGGTTAGCGCAACAGGAAAAACAAGTCCAATTATGGCGTTCATTATCCAGTGGGTGAATGAACCGAGTGCCTGTCCCTTTGACCTTATCTTGTTAGGAAATATTTCAGCCAGGAACACCCAAATAACTGCTCCCTGTGAAAACGCAAAGAACGCTATGAAACTTATTATAAAAGCTACAACACCGGTTCCGCCAAAGATCCCCTCATTATAAAAATGTAATGCGGCACCTGTAAGCGAAACGAACATACCGATGGCACCTACCAAAAGAAGAGTCTTTCTTCCGAATTTGTCGATGAGGAACATTGCAACTATCGTAAAGAGCATATTGGTTAGACCAACAGCAACTGCCTGAAGCATTGCTGAATTTGTAGTCGCACCAGCCTTTTCGAATATCATGGGCGCGTAATACATAATAACATTAATTCCAGATAACTGGTTAAACACCGCTAACAATACAGCACATATTATTGCAAATCTGTACTTCTTTTGAAAAAGAACGTCTTTTTCACCCTTGAGCTCCTCTTTCAATGAGTCAACTATGCTGCTAAGTTCTGTTTCCACGTCTTCTGCACCTACAACTTGGAGAACCTTCCTGGCTTCCGATATACGATTCTTCTTTACAAGCCATCGCGGACTATCCGGGACAAAAAGTAGTAATAAGAAGAACAATACTGCTGGGACCGCCATAACTCCAAACATCCATCGCCAATTGTTTGTACCAACACCTACAAGAAGATAATTTGAGAAAAATGCCACCAAAATGCCCAGTACAATATTAAACTGGGTAACTGCTACTAGTCTGCCGCGGATTCTCCCGGGCGAAATCTCTGCAATATACATTGGGGCCATAACCGATGCGGCTCCAATGGCCAATCCCCCAACGAACCTTGAAATCAAAAGGATGTGCCATCCAGTCGCAAATGAACAACCAAGTGCAGATATGAAATAGAGTGCGCCAGTAATCATTAGCATATATTTTCGCCCTATGACATCTCCAGGTTTCCCTACCACTATTGATCCTATGACAGTCCCCCATAAAGCAATGGAGACAGTCAACCCTAGTGTCGTGTCTGTTAATCTGAAATACTCCGTAATGAATTTTGTAGTTCCCGATATTACTGCTGTGTCAAAACCAAACAAAAAGCTCCCCAGCGCTGATACGATAGTAGCAAATAATAACTTCTTATTCATAACATACTCCATTTCAGAACCGATGTGCGAGGTTAACGATTGAGCCCCACATTTGGCTGCTCCGAGTTGTTGTTTTGGTTTGGCGTTTTAGTCCATCGCCTTCAAAGCACCAATGCATGATGACATCTCCAGTTTTAGTACTCAGTGTACGACAGAAAATCGAAAAGTTCAATGAAATCGGTAATAAGTAGCATCCCACTCACCAGATTGGATTCCATACCATTTTTGAAAAATGGTTTTATTATCCTGCGTATGAATCAAAAGAATATTGAAATCTGCATTGGTTTCAATAATTAATTCGAGTCGTACCGATAGCAGATTGCCAACCTTACCAGTTCGATTTCTTGACTTTCTCGTTTCAGGTAGTTACATTCAGATTGTTGGTCTGAACAACCAACTAAATATATTGTCGTGGAGATTGACGTGACGCGAAGGAGAGGATTGAGGCTGAGCAGGATGGCTAGATTCCGATTGACATTGTCGGTCGGCAAGCAAACGGAAATTTGTGGATACCCACGATGAAAAGTTATTCCAGTGCGGGCATGCCTCTAAAGGTGGAACCGTGCAATCTCACGTTCCCTACCAACAACTTTTTACAACTATCGACCTTAAAGTGGAACTGGGTCTTTTTTAATTTGATAAAGGGTTCCCGTCTAATCTTCAAAATTAAATTGCTTTTGATAGAGTTGTTCTGCTTCAACAAAAAAAGGAGGGTTAAATGCGAACTATCTTAGCGTTTATAGCTGCCCTCTTCATCTCTATTAGCACAAATTATGCTCAAGTCACTACGGCGACAATTGAGGGACGCGTTAAAGATGCTGAAGGAAAACCAATTCCAGATGCAACCGTCATAGTCCGTAATCCAAAAGAAGGTATCAACCGAACTACGTTCACTTCCACAACCGGTTACTTTTCTATTCAGGGACTGCAACCAGGTGATTACGATGTTGCAGTTCAACACATAGGCTACCAGACACAAATTAAAAAATCTATCACTTTGCTTCTGGGACAGACAGCAACTCTGTCATTTGCTCTAGAACAACAGGCAGTGCAAATGGGCCCAGTTGAAGTAACTGCTGAGAGGGCTCCCACCTTCGAACTGAAGCGAACAGACGTTTCGACCGCTATAAGAGGTGAGCAGATTCGCGATATCCCGATAAACACAAGAAGCATTCTGGATTTGGTTCAATTGGCCCCAGGGATTAGAGCATACGCTCCACTCGGAGGATATGGAACTATTCCAAGTGCAGGCGCAATCTCTGCGTATAATTACCTCAATCTATACGTTGACGGTCTTGAATGGAAGAGCCTCTATAATGGTAATATAGTTGGTTTAGGGCAGACGGCGTCTCCACTTCCTGAAGATGCCATTCAGGAGTTTCGTGTTTTAATTAATGCATATGATGCAGAATACACTGATGGAGGTGCCTACATAGTGTCTGCAATAACTCGAAGGGGCACAAACGACTTTTATGGCACAGCATTTGGCACTTTCGAAAACAAGGATCTAACGGCCAGGGGACCATTTCAGACAACGAAGCCGGACTACAATCGCCAGCAAGCTGGTTTGACAATAGCTGGCCCGATAGTAAGAGATAAGCTTTTCTACTCAGCGTCTTATGAACTCTCCAATGCAAACAGCTTCGCAGATGTTGTCCCTGGCAGACCAGCGTACAACCCGAATATATGGCAACAGTATGCAGGTACGTTTAAATCTCCACGGGTGACACACCTCGGAGCAGTAAGGTTAACATATCAGCCAGACAACAAAAATACCCTGGATTTAATTTGGGACACACGCTATACCTGGTCAAAATTTTACTTCGGTGGTACAGTTGCTTACCAGGCTGGATTGTATGGGCAGTACCACGTAAATAATCTAATGCTCAAGAGTACTCATGTCTTCAACGAGCGAGCGCTAAATGAACTCACCATACAGTATCTGTCATGGAGGCATAATGAGCCCACTATCGTATCTGGTCCTTCATACGTTTATCCAAGCATCCAACTCGGACGTGGGACCTTTCCAATTAGACTAAGCGAAGATCACTACACTCTTGAAGATAAATTCACCTACAATCTTCCTAACTTCTATGGCGACCACGTGCTCAAGGTTGGAGCAACGGTTTCGAACGTGAAAGGCAGCCCATGGTTCCCTTATTATAAGGATGGGGAGTTTTACTTCAAGACCGACACGAGTTCGCTCCCCTACGCTGCATCAATCGGCATAGGATATTTTAATCCGAACTCTCCAGACCAGGTAGATGCACTTGGAACCACTAATGGCTGGATATTAGGTGCTTTCATTCAGGACAAATGGGTAATGAACGATAGGTTAACACTCAACATCGGCTTAAGGTGGGATGGTGAAATCAACACCCTCGACAATACATTCACTGTACCATGGGCAAATGACCCGGTCATAGTTAATAACATTCCCTCTGATTACATCAATCGCGGAAATCGGTCAAACATGTTAAATAACTTTGGTCCACGAGTGAGCGTAAACTATGACCTGTTTGGAAATGGAACCACTATTCTTCGAGGTGGTTATGGCCTTTTCTATGACAGGGTTCCCCAGTACGTGGGCTATTTCGAATGGGAAGATGCCAGCTGGAGAATATATACTATACAAAATCCCGGTACACTTAATCCAGACTCATTACGTGCTATCGTCCAAAAGGGTGGCGTTAACGCTGCCCCATCTATTGACCTGGTCAATACTAAAATGTGGTTACCGCGTTTTAACCAGTGGTCAATTGGTATAGGGCAGCAGGTTTCAGAGCACCTTGCAGTAAGTGTCGATTATGTTAACAAGCATGTAAGCAATATTTACAAGGCATGGAACGTAAACTATTATGACCCGGTACAAAAAAAGAGAATTCTTACCCCCAATTATGGAGATATTTGGTTGTGGGGAAGCTTTGGCAGAGCGTACTATTATGGAATTCTCTCATCCGTGACGTACAGCAATCAATTGTCAGATGACTTCAAGATTTTCGCACAGCTAGCATACACGCTATCATGGGCTTATTCTGACGATGATGCAAACACCTACACGCTGCAGAGCTTATTTTACAGGCAGAGAAGCACACTTGATGAAAGGCACAGGGTGGTGCTGAACTGGCGTTTTGATTTGCCGTACGGGTTCCAACTGTCAGGCGTGGGGACAATAGCCAGTCCTACCCCATATTCAATTTCAATTGGACAGGATTTGAATAATGACAACAATTACGGTGACGACTGGCCAGGTGGCGTTCGATATGCTGTACCAACTGCATCTAAAATTAGAAATTGGTATAAAGACCTCGACCTGAGAATCACAAAGACCTTCAGTTTCCCCGGTGGCTATAGATTTCTTCTGATGTTCGACGCATATAGCATCGGCAACTGGTATAACGCTTCCGGGTATTTTGGACGAATGAAAGATGCTAGTGGTAATCCCTTATCAACTTTTGGGACAGCTACTGGTTCTTATGCCCCAAGGACAATGCAGCTTGGAGCCCGCGTCTACTTCTAATGCGTTTTGAACAATAAGGGGACCAACAACCCTTTCTGGTTGTTGGTCCTTTCAAATCCATTTAGATATGAACCTTTTTTTATTCTCATTAACATTTTTCATAGCAACGCTTTCATGCCCTGCATTTTCGCAGGGAGAAGACAGCGCCACCGTTGCGTCACAAAATCCATCCCCGATGGTCGACTATGCAAGAAGGCACATACGTATAAGTCCTAAGCACTTTTCGGGAATGGCTACGGAAGTTAAGAATGTCTTGTCCCGTCCGGTCGAATTGTATATACCACGGAGATCTACAACAGTATACAGGATCGATCTCCTCATTCATTTCCATGGTGCACCTTATCTAGTAAATTATGCGGCTGAAAATTACCGCAAACCGCTAATTGCGTGCTCAGTTAATATAGGAGAAGGTTCGGCTATATACGCAAGGGAGTTCAAAGACACTGCAAGATTTTCTCAATTGATAGATTCAATACGGGTCGTTGCTGGACGTATGACGCACCATAGGGTAATTATAAAACATATTATCTTAAGTGGATTCAGTGCTGGTTATGGGGCAATCAGGCAAATCATATCTTGTAACCATAATTTCAAAATGGTCGATGCTGTTTTGTTACTCGATGGAATACACGCCAGCTATGTGCCTGACAAAAGGGTTCTGAGTAGGGGTGGCAAAATAGACTCAACAGAGCTATCTCCATTCCTAAGTTTCGCCAGGGCTTGCTCGCAACACTCGTCAAAAAAGGAATTTTTGATTACTCATTCCGAGATTTTCCCTGGCACCTTTGTTAGCACAACGGAAGCAACTGATTACATTTTACGCTGTCTCGGGATAAAAAGAAAAGCAGTTCTACAATGGGGACCGCTCGGCATGCAAATGATCAGTTTTGCCAGGAGGAATCATTTTGAGGTACTTGGATTTGCAGGCAATTCCGCCCCGGATCATATTGATCACCTCCACGCCCTTTATTATTTTCTGAATGTGCTCAGTAGACTTTAGCACTATAAAAATTCGCGACCCTTTACTTGAGACAAATTTCATCGCTTCCTACCCAATGCAGCAACTCATCGTGCTTATATCTCGCGTGAATGCCTGTGCTGCAATCTTCAACCCTTCTGAAAATGTTGGGAAGACATGGACTGTGTCTATTAGGTCATAGATTGTCATTTTGTTTCTTATGGCAAGCGCAGCCTCGTGTATCATTTCCGCTGCAACGGGAGATACAACACTTGCTCCAACTATTTCAGCACTGTGAGGGTTAATCACGAGTTTCACTATTCCATGCTTAATTTTAAGAGCCCGCCCTTTGGGAACTGAGCTAATTGGTACAGTTCGACATGCGCACACCTTAATTCTTTTCATAAGTTCCGCTTCGGTTATCCCGACACTCGCAACCTGTGGCATTGTAAACACTGCATGTGGAATTTCCTCGTAGTTGATTGTTTTTGCAGACCCGGTTAATGCATTTTCAGCAGCAATAGCACCTTCCCTGGCTGCCACAGTCTCGAGTGCCAACTTGCCAACACAGTCCCCCGCAGCAAAAATATTCGCATTTGCTGTGCGAAAATGTTCATCTATCTCAATGAACCCGCGACGATCGGTCTTCACCCCCACTGATTCCAAATTTAAACTTGCCGTGTTTGGCTGAACCCCTGTCGCTATAAGGATTTCGTCAAAGTCAACATCCACTACGTCGCCACTGTAATCGACCCTTGCATGTTTTTTTGTGCCGTTGTTTGAAAGTTCTATTAGTTTTGACGATGTCATGAATTGAATTCCTTCATCTTCGAGTGCATGCTGGATTTCTCTTGACACTTCTGGTTCCTCCATCGGAAGGACGCGGTTTTCCATCTCTATAACTAAGACCTCGCTCCCGAAGTGCCTGTACATTTGAGCAAACTCAAGACCCAAGGGTCCACCACCGAGAACAACGAAGCGATCAGGTACTTCCACTGGGCTCAGCGCCTCCACGTTTGTTAAGTATTTTACCTTTTCGATCCCTTTTATTGGAGGTATCTTAGCCTTTGAGCCAGTTGCTATCAAGAATTTTTCAGCTTCAATGATCCTTGGCCTTTCCCCCAATACCTCCACCTTATCAGATGAAACAAATCTAGCAAATCCTTCGACAAATTCGACATTGTTGAGCGCAGTTATTACATCTCTATAATTTGATTGCCGTAATGATTCGACTATTTCGTCTTTCTCGGCAATTATTTTTGTGATGTCGAAAACTGATTTTCTGTTCTCAGACCGTGCCAACATCTT
>Ga0272448_1000972_pt1 | contig 40614 bp, 29 predicted proteins | sample YNPCB0191_FD_202220 | JGI IMG/M metagenome (GOLD analysis project Ga0272448, IMG submission 202220) | Hot spring sediment microbial communities from Yellowstone National Park, WY, United States - YNP-CB-019-1 | ecosystem: Environmental > Aquatic > Thermal springs > Hot (42-90C) > Sediment...
AACTGTTTGACGAAGCCGAACGGGCCAAGTTCTGGGGTACTGTGGGCATTGAGATCACCTGGGAAGGCGGCACGGTGCGGCTGATCCACCGCCGCCTAGAAGGCCGAGATAAGGTTTAACCGGCTCCATGGCCTATCCTGGACGGAAATTTTCCTTTCCACTCCCTTGACGCCGCCCCCCTAGTGCGCTACAAATTACGATAGAAGGCACCTCAGGCTACCAGAATAGCTGGGGCCAGGCGCCGTCTCGGCTCAACGAGCCGGGATCGCGTCTGGCCCTTTTTTATTTGGCTGATTTTGCCAACTGCAAGCGGCAAAATTCACCACACCCCCTTTCGGGCCGCGGACCATATCGGACCCAGCGGTATGGGAGGACCCTGCTGGTCGGGTCCGCTGCGGGTATGACAAGCGTGGTCAGGTCCCACGGGCACGACAGGCGTGCCCCTCCATTTGGGTAAAATGTTACGGGAAAAGATAGATCGCCTTTTACTCTCTGAGGTTTCGAGAAGCCGATTCTCTCAGGCGGATTTCGTCTATTTAAGCCACTTTCGACCGAAATTGGGAATCAGCCGGGGAGATTGGCGGAGGCGGGGAGGGGAGGAGAGGCTGTTTTTTGGGGCCTTTTGCACGGAGGGCTTGTCGGGAAAGGATTTTTTCGTTGGGATATTTGATGCCGGCGGCGGCCCATTGTTCGGCCTGAAGAGTTAATTCATTGAGACGGTTTTCTAGCGCAGACCGGTAGTGTTCCAGGGTAGAACGATCGGCTTGGGAGGGAACGTAGATTTCCTCGCTCAAGATGGCCCGTGCCCGGGAAAATGGCCTAGGAACAGCAAACTGGTCCCAAGCTCCTCGGACCCGCCAGGGCCGATCGTATCCGATTCCTAGGAGCACCAGGGGCATTTCTAATCGAGAGGCCAGATAGACGGCCCCTGGGGCCAGATGTCGGCGGGGTCCCCGTGGTCCATCCGGAGTGATCCCGATGTGGTGGGATTGTCCTTGGCGGAGGAGTCGGCAGAGGGCTTCTGCTCCCCCCCGTCGAGTGGATCCCCGAATCGGTTCAAACCCCATCAGACGGGCAGCTTCGGTCAATATTTCGGCGTCCCGATGTCGGCTCAAAAGGATCGCCGCGTTACAATGCCCCCGTAAATAAAACGGAAACAGGAGATATTCATGCCAAAAGAGATAAATCCGCCGGGGGAACGGGCTAACGGCAGGATCCAGTCTTGGATCGGGGAACAGGGCTTTGAAGTCCAAAGTGTGCATCCACCAGCGGACCCACCCCGAAGCCAACAAAGCCCCTGTTTTTATCAGCCAAGGGTGAGTCAGTTTCACGACCTTACCTCCATGCACAGGAAGGGGGTTGTTTCCCCCCGAATGGGGATACAAACAGAAATGTTCGTCCCGGCAAATAGAAAAGGACGGGGGAATATTTTCTCCAGTCTTCCTAATTTTTCTATTTTATTTAAATTATCTTTGTGCTCGCCCTTGTATGGGATTTCCACGCAAGAGGGAATCCCGTAGGGAAGGCTCCCAAGGCCGCTGGACTGTTGCTTTCGCAGGAAGGAGACGGGCGCTGCCTCATTCTTCTTCAAGCATCCAGTCTTCGGACCCTTTCCAGATACCGGTGAAGACTTCAACTGCTGGGCCAGTAAGATACACATGATTGTCCTTTTCCGACCAGTCCAGTTCTAGATCGCCGCCGGGCAGATGGGCTAGGATTTGGCGGTTGGTTCGTCCGGTAAGGGTGCCGGCCACGCAGACGGCGCAAGCCCCGGTTCCGCAGGCTAGGGTTTCCCCGCTTCCCCGTTCCCAGACTCGCACTTTAACTTCTTTATTAGAAAGGACTTGTACGAATTCGACATTCACCCGATTGGGGAAGCAGGGATGATGTTCAATTTTTGGGCCTAGGCCCAGAACCCACTGGTCGGATAGTTCGTTGAGGAAACAGACGCAATGGGGGTTGCCCATAGAAACGCTGGTCACCCGTAGGATGTGATCGGCGACGGAGAGTTCTGCCTCGACCACAGCGCCGCCGTGCTGGGGGTTGCCCGGCAGGGTAGTAGGAATCTGGTTGGGGAGGAGGATGGGTTCGCCCATATTGACCCGAACCCGCTCCACCCGTGCTTGGGAAACTTGAAGCTCCAGGCGGAGAATGCCTCGACCGGTTTCGATCAGCAGGATAGGTTTTCGCACAATCCCGTGATCGTAGAGATATTTGGCCACACAACGGACGCCGTTTCCGCACATTTCCGCTTCGGAGCCGTCGGCATTGAAGATGCGCATGCGGGCGTCGGCCTTTTCCGACGGACAAATCAGGATCAGGCCGTCGCTTCCGACGCCGAAATGCCGATCGGAAACTTGCCGAGCCAATTCAGGTGGATTTTCGGGCGTGGGCTCCTGAAAGCAGTTGACAAAAATATAATCATTGCCCGCCCCATGCATTTTGGTAAAGCGCATCGTCGTCTCTCCGCTCATTTTCCCATGGTTTGAAGTTGGATTGGAGGGGGAAAACGGACCTTTTTCTATTGTGATTTTTGTTCAGGCAGCCGTCCAGGGGACTTGGGCATCTGTGAGCCGGTTGCGTTGCCATGTCTGGGCAACAATAGGTAGCGGGCCGACACAGATGCATCGCAAGCAGTAGTGGTTCGCAGGCCACAACGCAACCGGCTCGGCATCTGTTTTCCTGCCAGGTTCATGCAAAGGGAAAAGGAGCGGCGAGTTCATCCTGGAAGGAGCAGCTTTGGCCTTTTGTCTGGGGGCAGAAAGGGCTTCCTGAGCGGGCAGCCCCTTGGGATGAGAGAGGAGGGGCTTTTTGCATCGTAACACGTTAGCCGAAGGGAGGGGGCCCTGCCTGCGGAAGCAGCAGTCCAGGCTTGTTCCCGCGCAAGCGGGAATTTAGCTTGACTGTATCTACCGGAAGTAATTAGCACAATCTGTTGAGTTTGAGCCGATTCTTACCCCCTCCAAGTTGTGGGGGCTTGGCCGGGTAGATACAGTCAAATTAGGCAATGGGGAGTTCTCCTTCTTTGTGGATTCCCGCTTGCGCGGGAATGACACCAAAAAGGCGTCCCTCACCCGGCCCACCTACGGTTGGTCGGCCACTTCCACGGCGGACAGCGGCGGGGTGGTTCATTCGGCTAAAGTGTTCCTTTGCATCGAACTTTTACGAGAGGTTTGTTCGCAGAGCGTGGAAGGCAACGTATCCCTGCGACCTCAGCGCAAAATACAAGACAAAAAGCTCTTCTGGGGAAGACGCTGTTGAGAATGGGGCTTCCCTAGAAGGCTGGAAGGGAGGATCGGATTCGGTTTGGGCGGGGCTACGGGCTATTCGCTTTCACGTCGGCTAAACCGACCCCCTCCTGCCCCACCGCCATGGGGCCTTCGGGTTTCGGCCTCGTTGACGCGGATTCTCCGGCCGTCCAATTCAGCTCCATCCATCTCCGCCATGGCCCGGTCTGCATCTTCCGCTTGAGCAAAGGTAACAAAACCGAAACCACGGGACCGGCCAGTATCTCGATCCACAATCACCTTGGCTTCGAGGACTTCGCCGAACACCTCGAACGCCCGGCGCAGGCTGTCGTCGTTGGTATTCCAACTCAGACCGCCGGCAAACAACTTCTTGGACATCGCAACATCTCACTTCAGAAAACCACGCCGCCGTCAAGCGGCAACAAAAATACACCAAGCACAGGGAAGCCCGAGGGGTCGAGCGTCCCGGTGCAGCCAACGGCTCCGCAGCCATCGCCTCTAGTAGCATACCATGAACTGGCTCGAATACAAGCCCAGGCAACCCAGAATTCTGGAACACTTTAGCCGAATGGAGGGATGCAATGTGTCATTCCTGCGTAAGCAGGAATCCAGATCATAGAGCATCCTCCTTTCTAGATTCCCGCTTGCGTGGGAATGACACGATGGTTTTAGCCCTCCAGGGGAGAGGCGAGTTGGTTCATTCGGCTAAAGTGTTCCAAGATTCCTTGGAAGACCGAGGCGTCCGTTTGGCTTCGAGATGAGGATCGTTAGGAGCCTTTTTTGCCGTAGCGATCGAGAACATCTTGGAGAATGAAATCCGGCGACAAGGGGAGGCCGGTGCGTCGGAGGTGTTGTTGATAGCGTTCGATCATTTCGACTAGTTCTTCCCCGGTGGTTCTATCTTCGAGGAGTTTGGGATGGGTGTTGAGGACTTTGCGCCAAGCGGCGAAGCCCTTTTCATAGTTTTCCAAGGCTTTAGGCAGATCGATATCGGAGTCTTGGTCTGCTTGATAGATAGATTGGCGGGCTTGGAGGGTTTGAGGGTCTTGTTCTACTTGGCAGCGGAGTCGCCAATATTCAAAGTTGACGATTTGGCGATAGCGGTCGATATAGTCGGCCATTTGCTCGGCCAATCTTGCTTTGCGGGCATGGTCGTTGGCGATGGGAGCCTTGGCGCCGGTGATCCGTTGGGCGAGTTCTTCATGGGTGACAGAAAGTTTACGTTCGGCGGCCAGAGCCAATTGATATTCTTGACTGGTGCGACGAGCGGGAGGAGTTTCCAGGGCGTCTCGTTCACGTTGGGTCAGGGTGGCGCGTTTTTGTTCCTGTAATTGTTGGCGGAGTCCGGGAGCTAAGGCTTCCAGGGCTTCGATATGTTTTTTGGCTTCGTCCAGATAGTGTTCTTTGTCGTTCAGATGGATGGTAAGGGGCTGATTGCCCTTGAGGGGGTCGCGGAAGGTGGTTTCGATGCTGAGGTTGCCATAGGCGTGCCATTCGGCCGCGGCCCGGCGCCATGCCTCCAGGGCCACTTCGCCAAAGTTTCCTTCACTGACAATGGCGTCCGCATAGTTGATCTGGCATTTTGGGGGATCCGAATGGAAAAGCAAGGGGCTTTTGCCTTTCATTTTGTGTCCGGCCGCATCCAAGCGTTCGGCGGCTAAAAAACATTGTTTACCGCAGAGCCAGTTGTCGCGAGTGGGGTCCCGCAGTTCCAAAGGCAACGCATTATGGAAGTCGTCGTCTTGGCGGAATAGTCGGCGGAATTGGGTCTTTTCGTCGGCGCGACCGATCTTATGGCCGGTAAACCACCCTTGGTCCCAGAGCAATCGGGGTTCGTATTGGTTGTAATGGAGGCCCTCGCGAAGATAATGGATGCCCTTGATGACCCACCGGTAGCGATCACGGTAATCGTCGAATTCGACCGAGCAGTTGTAGGCCACGTTCCAGGCTTGGAATTGCCAAACGGAAATAAAACGGGGCTGGAGTTTACCCAATTGCTGCAACGTGGCCGACAGACCCGTCCAATCTTTTTTCATTTTGCATTCATGGGCGCGTTCCCAAAGGAGATTGACGGCCACACCGCGCAGGCCGAGGGTGGCCAATTTGATGGTCTCTCCAGCGGCGTCGATTTCACCCAGATTCGCTTCGGTCAGACCGTACTGGTCCCGGAGTCGTGCCAGTTTTCCGCCCGGAGAAACCTCTCCACGAGAATCCCGCGTCGAGGGGGCGCCTAACCAATAGAGCAAAAGCACACAGAGACATAAGCCCACCCCATAGGCAATTTTCCAATAAAGGGATTCCTCTCGATACCTCATCCGAAAGCCCCTCCTTTTGGGCAGGTTGGAACTCTCCAGCAAGAGGAACGAAGCCGACCTCGTAACCGTTACTGAGCCAATTCCTGAGCTTTCAGGAATCCGTAGCCTAACACGAACACAGGCAACAAAAACGCCAAGGCACTCGCTGTATTGGCCAGGAGCATAGCCGGGGGGAAACTAAATCCATCGGCCACAAAACTGGAACAATCAAAATCGCCGAACCGGGGGAGGATTTTCGACATAGCCCATAGGGGGCCGCTGGCCAATTGGTCGAGCATTTTGGCGGCTGTGGTCCGAGGACTGGGTTCCAGTTCGGAGATGACGTTTTCCTGGGTGAGCAGGCGGATAAGGGATTCGACTGGCCCGCCGCCATAGGTTTTGCCAATGGCCAGTCGATACATAAAATCTCCAAAAAACCCCAAGATGAGGATGCCGCCGGTAGTGACCATAGCCACCGGACCGCTCAAAAACGTACTCATCGCCACGCCTAAGCCAATGAGCACCAGGAGCTGAAGTCCGACGCCCACATAGCCTTTGAAGAAATTGGCGACAAACGAGGCGTCGCCGGCTCGGATGTAAAGGTCCGCCTGAGAGACTCCGAAAAACTGACCGGGGTCGAGGCATTGCAACACGATCTCCAACCTTCCCCGGTCATCCACAAAATGTTCGAATAAATCCAGGCCCTTTATCTGACGAGGAATCCAATGGGAGTCGATCTGGAATTCCTTGGCCGAAAAGATGAACACTTCTTCGGATTTTCCGGTTGTAGGATGACGAACGCGAAGACTGCCCCGGATAGCTTGTTCAATTTCGCCTTTCCAACTGCGGAACACGCCCAGATTCATTTCCACCAACAGCCCATCTGGGAAACGCTCCGGCCGGAGGCCCTCGAAGGTCCAGATGGCGGCCGAACCGGTCCGTCCTTCAATGTAACTGCGGTACTCCCACTCTTCGCCGACGTTAATGCCTTTGTCGGCCGGTTGGCCTTGGCGATCTAAAAACCGCAGTTTTCCGTACCATGGGACCCGTGCGATCAGGTTTCCTTCGGGCGGGCCGACTTCCCAACCGCCGTCTTCCCGCTGGATGACCCGATGGGTATGCCCTTGTTCCATAGCCAACCAAAAAGTCCCTTGGGGTGTTTGGTCTTTCTGGGAGGAAGATGTGGTTTCTGAAGGTCTCCATAAAATGGTATGACGATGATTGTGGACCCGGCTGGTCATGACGCCGAACTCCTTGGCTTGCCCGCTCTGCGCCTGAGCGATCGCCTCTGCGGCCATTTCCGGAGTGATTTCATGCCGGTGCGACAACCCCCGAATGACAAAGACATAACTGATCAATCCCATCAACCCTAAGAGTCCGGCGGCGACCAGGGCGAAGCCCAAGACCCGGCCCAACACGATCTCCCCAGCCCGAACCGGTTTGGTCACCACGGTGTGGATCGTTTTGGTGCGGATATCCGTTGGCAGACTAAGGGTGCTCAAAAACAACATCAACGGAAGCATTAAGTAACTGGTCGTCGTCAGCACAAAATGCAAATAGAGCCGGGTCGGATTCACACTGCCTGGGTCCAAATACCAACCGGCAAATAACATCAGGAGTAAAAACAACGCAAAACCGATCGCAATGCGTCGGCGAAGGGCCTCCTGAATGGCTAGCCGAGCTAACGCCCCAATTCGCCTTGGGGATAGACGAAGTAAATCCTCGGCCAAATCGGTTACCGTTCGATCCACGACTTTCAGGCCGAGCAAGGGTCCATGACGAATCACACCGGCTAAAAGCCCTACCAGGAGCACCCCCCAGGTAACCACCGACACCAGGCCGAGCCATTCATAGAACGCCCCCTCAGTCCATCCGGGGCCGAACAAATACTCTCCCCATCGGACAATCGCCTGGGGTACAGAAACGATCTGCGCCGACTCGATCGGAGGGGAATCCGATGGTGCAGAGGAATCTGCGGGTTTGTGCGGGGCAGAAGAACCGCCAGCGGCTTGGTGTGCCATCAACAGCCCCATCAGCAGGAGGACCAAGAAAGTGAAACCTAACGTGCTATAGCCGAGGACTCGACCGATGCGTCGGCTCTGGGAAGCCGTCAGGGGGAAACGGCATCGGCCCCACCCGCCGCCGACCAGCACGGCCCACACCAATCCCGCCAGCAGAATCGTTCCCAGCAGATAGAGAATCCAAGGGAAACAGGCTCCCGATTGCCATCCTGGACCCAGCAACCATACCCAAAAATCTGGTATATATCGTTCGACGATCATGGATCACAGTTCCCCTAGTCGTTTGGTTTTTTCCCAGAGGAGTCGGCGGAAGAGGAAAGGGTTCGGTCAACCGGTGGAGAAGGCATGGACGTCTGCTGGCTCTCTTGCCCGGAGGCCGTTTGAGTGGTTGGGGGGGCTTCTGCCCCTGCCCGGACCCGTCGGCCGGGATGGGCTTCGCTTTCCCGAATGATCCGCACAAAGAGCTTTTCCAAGGTGGTGGTGGGATTGCCGCAAAAATGCACCTTGCCGCCTAACCGCTCAATGACAGTACAGACTTCTCGTTCGGCTTCGGGAGTCAGACCGGAGCATTGGATTTCGGTCATCTCTCGGACTTTCAGCAAGTCGCTGACCCGTCCTAACTCCTTCAACTCCCCCTGATGCAAAATTCCGATCCGGTCGCAGACATCCTGGACATCTTCCAATTGGTGGCTGCACATCAGGATGGTTTTTCCCTGGTCCCGGAGCTTGAGCAAAAAGTCTTTCATCCAGCGGGTTCCCATGGGGTCCAACCCTGTTGTCGGTTCATCTAGGAGGATTAATTCTGGGTCATTGATGAGAGCCTGGGCCAGGCCGATCCGTCGGGTCATCCCCTTGGAATATTCCCGGAGTTGGCGGCGTTTGGCCCACCCCAATTCGACCATCTCGATCAGTTCCGCGGCCCGTTGCCGACGCAGCATAGCCGGCATGTTAAAAAGCCGTCCGTAAAAATCCAACGTCTCTTCCGCCGTTAGGAACCGATAGAGGTAAGATTCTTCCGGCAAATAGCCGATCCGTTCGTTTTTCGTTACTTCCCGGGCGTCTTGGCCGAAAACCAACACCTCGCCGCTGGTGGGAAAGATCAGTCCCAAGATGAGTTTCAGCGTAGTCGTCTTGCCCGAGCCGTTCGGCCCCAACAGACCGAATATCTCACCCCGGCGAATCTGAAGGTCGAGGGCCTTTAAGGCCCGTACCTTTTCCCGGCCCCAAAAATCTCGATACACTTTAGTTAAATTCCGGGTTTCAATGACAACTTCCGAGTCCATAGTGTCCCCTTTGGGTCAAACGAGACTGCACCAGACATGAATACGAACCTGCCTGGCGGGTGGTTCACCGTTCCCAACGCCTGAAAGACGTTTTTCCCAGCGGAGGCGATCTTCACATCTCCCCCCGGCAACGCCCTGTTAGCCTTCCGTAACATTTTAGCCGAATGAAGCAATTCGCCGCTGTCCGCCGTGGGAGAGGCCGGCCCACCTACGGTTGGCCGGGCGAGTGCAACCCGCCTGTGGGGGGGCGTGCTTGTCTCGCCCCTAAAAGCGGCGTCTCCAAGGCAAGTCCCTCCAAAGGTCGTCGGACTCCAGAGCTTCCGCACAATGTGTAGATCCCAATGGTGGTAGGGAGAGAAGAAAAGAGCGTCCTCCATTCGGCTAACGTGTTACCCAAAACGCAATTCCTGCTTTTGACGCAGGACAAATCCCCATCCGATGTTCCATTCGGTGGAAATATAGGCCAGAGGTTTTTTAGCCGGTGAAGCGTTCGACGATCAGCGTTACATTCTGCCCGCCGAAACCGAAGCTGTTGGACATAGCCCGTCGGCAGGGTGTGGGCCGGGCCACATTGGGCACATAGTCTAGGTCGCAATCCGGGTCGGGTTCTTCGTAGTTGATGGTTGGCGGCAGGATATGATCTCGGATGGCTAAAAGGCAGATGATCAATTCTGTGGCGCCGCTTGCTGCAATCAAATGTCCGAGCATGCTCTTGGTACTGGAAACGGGAATTTGATAAGCCTGCGGACCGAAGACTTCTTTAATGGCCAAAGTTTCGACCCGGTCGTTGATGGCGGTGCTGGTGCCGTGGGCGTTGATGTAGTCGATCTGATCCCCGGTCAGATGGGCGTCTTCCAAGGCCAGACGCATACAACGGATGGCCCCGCGCCCTTCGGGATGGACGTCGGTAATCCGGAAGGCGTCGGCCGTGCAGCCATATCCGGTGAGTTCGCCGTAGATTTTCGCTCCTCGGCGTTTGGCGTGTTCCAACTCTTCGAGCACGATCATACTAGCCCCTTCGCCCAATACGAAACCATCCCGCCGGCGGTCGAATGGCCGGGATGCTTTGGTAGGTTCTTCGTTGTAGGTGCTCAAGGCGGTAAGCAGGTTAAAGCCCGTCAGCCCGAAGGGATGGATCATCGAGTGGGTCCCGCCGGCGAGCATGACATCGGCTTCGTCTCGTCGGATGATTTCGGCGGCTTCCCCGATGGCCTGACTGCTGGCCGCACAGGCGGTCAGACAATTCAGATTAGGTCCCTCGGCGCCGAACAAGCTAGCCAAATGCCCTGCCGGCATATTGGGTTCCTGTTCTAGCTCTGAGATCGGGTGGAGCACTTCCAGACCTTTGCGCATGAACTGGGCTAGATTCCATTCGCCTCCTTCCAAGGCGGCTACCATCATCTGGGTAAACCGATGGAAATCCTGTTGCCCCTCGCCGCTGCCCAAATAGACGCCGAAACGGGATGGGTCCAGGGGGCTATCCAGGATGCCGGAGTCGGCTACAGCCTTTTTAGCCGCCCCAACCGCAAAATGCGTATGCCGACCTTGATGTTTCCAATCTTCGGGGTCTTCGCCCACCTCTGCCACAGACCAATGGCGGACTTCGGCCGCGATTTTTGTAGGAAACTGGCTGGCGTCGAACAGGCTGATATAGCCGACGCCTGACCGGCCTTCCAAAAGGGACTTCCACACCTGGTCTATGTCCGCCCCTAACGGCGTCACCCAACCCATTCCGGTAATGACCACACGTCGCTGCATACAGGGGATTCCTTACTTACCGGGCTAGCTGTGGAGGGAGGCGGCCTCCTTCCTGGAAGAAATGTCTCCTTTCCAGCGTAGTTAATCCGGCTCCGCAATTTCCGCCTGACACATCCACTCTGGTTCTTGTAAGGGAGAACTATCCGGGAGTCGGCCCACCTGGAAGGTCCCCAAGGCACGGAGCCAAAACAGAAGGGTTTTCGGTCGAAACAACGTTTTCTGCGTAAACTCTGCATCCAAATGGGCAAACATGAGTTGCAGATCGGCCAAAAGTTCCTCCCTACGATGGACGGTAACCTGCACGGAAGCGCCGTCTTTCTGCAACGCTTCGATCACGGCGGTATAGACGAGGGTATCTCCGGGCACGGCTTCGGCATAGAATCGGGCCGAACTGACCTTGGCCAAGACAACCTTCTCCCGGAAATCCGAGCACTGAGCTACTAAAAGGCCGCCGGTTTGCGCCGCCCCTTCGATGATCAAACAGGCCGGCATCACCGGATAACCGGGAAAATGGTCCTGCAAATGCTCCTCGGCAAGAGAGATATTTTTAATCGCCTTGGCCCGGCGTCCGCATTCAAATTCCACAAACCGGTCAATCCAGAACCAACGCATACAACTCAATTCTCCGTAATATTTTAGCCGAATGCAGGAGGCGATGTGTCACTGCCTGCGCAAGCAGGAATCCAGGCTACTTTGTGCCTTGCTACGGTGTTCCTGCTGGGCAAGCGGGAACTCGGGAATACTTTCTGGATTCCCGCTTGCACGGGAATGACACCCTGGGTTTAGCCCCCCGGGGAGAGGCGAGTTGCTTCATTCGGCTAAAGTGGTACAATTCTCCTGGCCCGGAAAGGAATCCGCTCCATTACCCGTATTCGCCCCAGTTGGATGGATATTCTCCGGGACCTCCAAAGACTCCGGAGGTCCATATCCCCTCTTGTTGTGGCTGCGCCTAGCTTTTCTCAGGGGGCTCGAATCCAGGCTGGGGACCTTGGCCAACAAGACGGCGCGAAATTGCCCGCCCGGGACCTATCAGACGCCGAGTTTCATTTCCACATACCGGCAAATATCGCCAACCGTCATCACATTCGGAAAGTCCTGGACCACAGGGTTTTCTGCAAATTTATCTAGATTCACGAAGGGGATGCGCTGCCGGAGAGCATCCAATCCTTCCGGAGACAACTTTCCATCTTTGACGTATTGAGCGTTGGTAAGGATATCTTGGGGCACAAGATCGCCTTGGGGGATTTTGATGTCGAAAGCTTTTTCCAGGCGGAAGACAATGTCGAGGAAGTCAATGGATTCCGCCCCCAGATCGCCTACCAAAGTGGCTTCCGGAGTTACTTCGTCCTCATCGACGCCCAAAGCATCCACTAAAGCGGCTTGAACCTTCTGAAAAATCTCTTCTTTACTTGGCATCTGACACCTCCCAAAACTTCAAACCATCTGAACTCTTTTGGTCTTGTAACATTTTAGCCGAATGAAGCAACTGGCCTCTCCCCTGGCCGTCCAGAGGCCGGGTGAGCCGTTTAGGCTGGCCGGGTGAGGGGCCTTTTTTGTCATTCCCGCGCAAGCGGGAATCCAGAAAGTAGGAGGGGGCCCTATTCCCTGGGTTCCCGCTTGCGCGGGAATAAACCTGGACTGCTGCTTCCGCAGGAATGACACATCGCCTCTCATTCGGCTAAAGTGTTACTTTTTTCCTTTTTTTCCGGGCTGGAGTTCTCTTCTGATTGTCGAAACAGGGACAGGGTGAGCCTAGGCTCCGTCATCTCCTCCCCCAAGGGAAGAGATGAAAAACTCACATCGCCATACCGCCATCCACGGCCAAGACTTGCCCTGTGATGTACCCTGCCTCGTCGCTGGCCAGGAAACAAACAGCGGCCGCCACATCCTCCACAGAACCCATCCGGCCCAGTGGAATGAGGGAGACCGCCCGCTGTTTGGCTTTATCGGGCAGGACCCGAGTCATTTCCGTATCAATAAATCCTGGGGCGACGGCGTTGCAACAGATATTTCGGCCAGCCATTTCTCGGGCCACCGTTTTGGTCAAACCGACTACCCCAGCCTTGGAGGCGGAATAATTGGCCTGTCCCGGATTGCCCATCAGGCCCGACACGCTCGCAATGTTGACAATCCGCCCACTCCGCTGCCGCATCATGATCCGGCAGGCATGTTTGGTCATGAGGAAAGTCCCCTTCAAATTCACATTGAGCACGGCGTCCCAGTCTTCCTGGCTCATGGCCACCAACAGGCCGTCGCGGGTGATCCCCGCGTTGTTAATCAAGATGTCCACTCGACCCGTTTTCGCCGACACCTCCTCGAAAAATTTTTCTACCGCCGGCTCTTGGGTAACATTCAGGACGAAGGAATGCACCCCCCCAGGGGCATGAGCCAGCGAAGCAGCAGCCTCTTGAAGAGCCTGCTCCAACAGGTCCACCAGGACCACCGTAGCGCCGCCTTCGGCCAGACGCCGGGCAATCGCTAAACCGATCCCTCGAGCTGCACCCGTTACAATAGCGGTTTTTCCCTGAAAGTTCATCCAACGTGCTCCCTCGATCGTTTTAGGTTTCGTTTTCAAAAAACTCCTAGGAATTCCTAAGGAGGACGACCACCTCCCATGACAAAAAAGCTCCCTACAACCTGATCTTCTTTGTTTGCTGGATGGTCCTCCCCCCGTGGTCAGGCAGAGTTAGGAACCGCTTCCCGCCGCAAAGGAGGTCGCTTCCGCCTGTCCCTCTTGCCCAAAATACAAAATCCGAAATTTTTTCCGGAGTTCCTTCCGAACCCAATCATCCGCGTATTTTCGATCGGGCTGGGTGTCGGCTAGATTATAACGGGCTAGGACCAGCCGTCCCCCCACGGCAAACTGCCCATTCACCGTGCCCTGGGCTTTGAGCCGGGTTTCCTCTCCTGTTTGACCCAAAATTTCCGCTTCCAGTTGCAAGGTATGCCCCGGCTCCACAAACCGCCCATATTTGATATTCGAAGCCTGCCGAAGCACCACCATGCTGTGGAGGAAATCTTCGCTGAAGCGCACTAGCCACGCACCCGCCTGCACCATCGCCTCTAACATCAACACCCCCGGCATCACCGGAAATTGAGGAAAATGGTCGGCCAGGTATTCCTCAGCCAACGAAAGGTTTTTGAGGGCTACAATCCGTTCGCCCGGCTTCAACGCCACAATCCGGTCAATCAAAGAAAAATGCATAACGCTCTCAAACCACGGTGAAAGTTCTCCCCGGCGGGGAAGAAAAAGCATCCCCCACCTGCGACGTAAATCCTTTAATATACTCAGCCCGTGGGGAACCTACAACTCCTAACGCTCCCTCCGGGAGATAAAAATCTGGGACATGGACGGCTCAGCGGCATCGGCCGGATTACCCCTAAAGGGGGGCCGAGGCAGCCTCGCCGGCCAAAAATAACGAGAAAGTCCTGCCGCCCAGCCCTCTGCCAAAAATTTTCTAACCTATTGACCAAAAAGGAGTTGCAACAAAATTCCCCCAGAGGCAAAATCGGGCCTCTCGAAACACCTCTCCGTCAGACGAATCCCCACGGCGTTTTCCAAAGGCGTTCCATCCGGAAAACGGGGGGAATCAGCACGCATCCCTACTCGCAAAGGACATGGGGAATCGACCCGCAGTTAAATCTCTTTCCAGACGCCGGGGATCGGCACAGGATATCGGCCGTTGGCGTCGGCCTGCACCGGGGCGGGGCTATCGGCGGTTAACGCCGCTACATTCTCACAAAACCGGAAGTCCGAAGCGGTCGCCTCTTCCCAAGTGATGATTTTGCCGGTATGGACGGCGGCTCGCCCCATGATGGCCGCTAAATTCGCCCATGCCGCCCGTCGAGCCTCGTTATGAGGCTTGTCCTTCCGGATGGCCTCCAGCAGGTCGTCCCACTCGGCCTGCCAGGGATTGACTTTTTCCTGTTCCGGCCGCCATGCAATCCGATCCTTGTCAATTCGTTGGTCCTGGTACATGTGCACGGTCGGGGCATGGACGTTGCCGGAAAACTGGGCCGCACATTTCGTCCCATGCACCCAGGTGGCAAACTCATTAAAGCAGTTGGGCACATACCGGCCCTGGACAAACGCCTTGGCCCCGTTGGCAAAGGTGTATTCGATGGAGTAGTTGTCCAGGTTTTGGCTGGCGTCGTTGCTATCCGCGGTCCGACCGCCCAAACCATGAGCCGCCACGGGGAACCCGTCCATGATCCAGCAGCATTCGTCGATCTGGTGGATCATCAGTTCGATAAACAGACCCGACGAGGCCCACAGGAAACAAGCAGGCCGGCGCAATTGCCAGAGGAGTTCCTTTTCCCCCTTGGGAAACGGTCCCATCCGTCCGCCGCTGTCCATCCGGTAGGCCCGTACCAAAAGCACATCGCCCAGGGCGCCTTGGCGGATTTTCTCGATCAAGGCCTGCCGGGCCGACGAATGCCGACACATCAGCCCCGCCGCTATTTTCAGATTCTTCTTCTCCGCCGCCTCGCCGGCCCGGATGATCTGCTTAATGCCGCCCGGATCCGCCGCAAAACTCTTCTCCATAAAGACATGCACCCCCTTATGGACCGCATATTCCAGATGGGTGGCCCGGAAAGCCGCATGAGTGGTCAATAGCGCCACATCCCCAGGCCGAAGACAATCGATCGCTTTTTTATAAGCGTCGAATCCGATAAAACGCCGCTCCGGCGGCACATTGATCTTCTCGCCAAATTGCTCGCTCAGGGCCTTGTAAGAACGGGCAAGACGATCCTCAAAAATGTCGGCCATGGCCACCAGTTTGCACGGCCCGTTCGGCGAAGACAACGCATTACCCACAGCGCCGCTTCCCCGATTGCCTGAACCAATAATCGCCAGCCGAATCGTGTTGTCCTCCCCGGCATGGACATGGGGAATGCCGACTCCGGCCAACGCGGAGGCACCGGCCAACCGCCCCACCCCTTGCAAAAACTCCCGCCGAGACCAACGGCTCTTTTCTCCAAACATCGTCGTCGTGCTTCGCATTGCAAGACCCTTTCTAACTTGCCTAAGCGGTCTAAAAATCCTTCCGTTGCTCCTACCTTATGGGACTCTTTGGCCAAACTGCTTTTATTTTGCCAAACCTTTTTCCTTCATACCACCCCTTACGGAAAAAACTCTCTGTTTTTCCACTCTTACCGGAAAAATGGCCCTCCGCTTTTCCTCTAGCCGGATTATAATATGCCGTTGCGGACCCAACGCTGAAGAAACTTTTGCACGCCGTGATTTCAGAAGATGGGTAACATTTTAGCCGAATGAAGATGCCCTTGGAGGGACCTGCTTCGGAGGTCCGATGCTTGCCTCTCCCCCGGCGGGAGAGGCCGGCTGAGACGCAGCCGAAGCCGAGTGAGGGGGCAAACCATCGGGCACGACCAGCGTGCCCTTCATTCGGCTAAAATGTTCCGAAGATTGCTTTCCGCCGATTCTAGGGGTCTTGGAGAATCCTGAACTTATTTTCCTGGTTTGCCCATTTTCCCATGACGATCTTTTCCGCCGCCTTGTTAATGTTTCTGGTCTTAGACCCGGTAGGCAATATCCCTGTGTTTTTGAGTATTTTAGGCGGGTATCCTCCCCATCGCGCCCGGCAGATATTGCTCCGGGAATTGACCATCGCTTTGGGTGTGCTTTTGATCTTTTTGTTTGGCGGTCGATACCTTTTAGCGGTCCTTCACATTTCCGAACCCTCTCTGAGCATTGCCGGCGGAGTGATTTTGTTTCTCATCGCCTTGAAGATGATTTTCGCTGATGTCCAGGAAATTTTCCGCCACAGTCCGGATGGCGAGCCGTTTGTGGTGCCGTTGGCGGTGCCGTTGATTGCCGGCCCCTCCGCCATGGCTACGGTCCTCCTCCTGATGGCCCGAGAACCTGAACGCTGGCAAGAGTGGTTCCTGGCAGTCCTAGGGGCCTGGCTACTCTCCGGCGTGATTCTGCTCTTGGCCAACTTCTTTTCCCGAATTTTAGGCCGACGGGGGCTGACCGCCCTTGAACGCCTGATGGGAATGTTGCTGACCACCGTGGCCGTCCAGATGTTCCTCCAAGGACTCCAACAGTTTTGGAAACAGGTAACTGAGGCTGTCCCGAAAATCTAGCACGACCAACGGGCGGCCCTAAGCCTCCCAAAACCCTAAGAAAACGGCATTTTGGTCTGTCAGAACGGTTGGGAAAGGGATCGGGGCCGCCTCTGGGCTACCCATTTCGGGACAGCCTCAGGTAACTGGGTGAGTGGTTGCCAACTCCCAGGCCTGCCCATCCTGCCCAACATTTCCAACCCCCCGCTGGAGATAGAGAGAAAGTAACACTTTAGCCGAATGAAGCGGTGCGATGTGTCATTCCTGCGCAAGCAGCAGTCCAAGCTTGTGCCCGCGCAAGCGGGCATCCAGGCAATACGGAGTTCTCCTCCTTTCTGGACTGCCGCTTTCGCGGCAGTGACATCCCTCACCCGGCCTGCTGTGCAGGCCGGCCTCTCGACGGCCAGGGCAGAGGCGAGTGGCTTCATTCGGCTAAAGTGTTCCAAGAGAAATTATCAGGACTTTTCAGGTTCCGGGCTGTTTTCTCTCCCCCCGGCTGTCCGGGTGGGGTATGATGGAATAGGTTCCTTCAGGAACAGATACCCTAGAATCTATCTCAAAACCGCTAACGAAACCCCACATTTCAAGCAAGTTAGATCTTCCAGGTTTTGAAATAGTTCTAGGAAGTTTTGGAGAGTTCGAAAGACCTTCAAGGTTTTTTCTCCCACGGCTTATCCATCTATAGATGGGATTGCTATGCCCCAGAAGTATTTGAGGGAAGAAACACGTTTCTCCCCGAAAATACCCCCCAAAATGGGTGTTTTCGGGATAAAACTCCCCGGAAGGAAGAAAACTTTTTCGCTTGGTGTTGGATTTTTCCCTAAAATGGGGGGTATTAGGCATATAAAAGATACTCTCCGCAGAAAAAATCCGGTTCCGAGGGATAATACTGGTCTAGCATTCCTTGGAGGCGTTTTGCTTTTTTCTTTATGGGCGTTGATTGCACAACCGATAGGGGGGGTGAGCACGCCCTATATTTGGGCTGCCGAATCCTCCCCATCGCCCTCCTCCGACTCCGAATGCCAGCTTCAAGTCCGGCAATGCCTTCAGAATCTCAATGCGGACAGTTATTTTCTCCGTCAGCAAGCCCGGCAACAGTTGGAACAGATGCTGGCGGAACCGAAAAGGCGTGCTCTGGCGGCTGAGGAAATCCGCAGGAATTTTTCCGATCCGGCCCTTCCGGTGGAAGTTCGGCATGTGCTAGAGTCGTTACGGACTCGATTTCCGGAAGCCTTTTCGCCGGGGTCTTCCCCTCCGACTCCCACCCAAAAACAGATCCACATCTTAGTCCAGCAATTAGAGTCGGAGTCCTATGCGGAACGCCGGGGGGCGGCGGAACACCTGAAAATCTATTTGGAGAACCCGGAATCGTCCGGGCTGATTTTAGCGGCCTTACGCACCCGAATGGCCCAGGGCGATGTTTCCGCTGATTTCCGCCGGTGGATCGATCCGCTTTGGGACCGGGCATGGGGAGCGTGGTTAGCCAGTTCTTCTCCCAGCACGCAGTTGCCCCCCGCCCGGCCGGAAGAGGTCCAACGCTACTTGGACATCCTGGCTCATCCGCTCCCTACCGGCTCTCCCCAGGCTCTGCAGACCCTTCGAGAAGCCCAACGGCAACTCCGAACCCTCCTAGTCCGAGACGATCAAACGTCCATGATCCGACAAGCTATTCAGAGCCGCTTGGATGCCGGTGGACTGCCTCCAGAAGTCCAGACCCGACTAGCCGAACTGGCCGACTTGTGCCGACCTGCCATGGTGGCGGAGTTTTGGCAACAGCGGCAACATCGGGGCATCCAACACCTGCTGGTCGGCGTGCCGAGCCAGGTCGCAGGCGCCCCTCGGCCCAGCCATTTCGATTTCATCGACGACACCACGGCCCACTGTGTGAGCGGCAGCAACTTGACCCCCGGTTATTATCCCGTCGGCGTAGCCATTCCCCATCCTCATCAAGTGGATGCCTTCTTCCATTTAGTGAATCTTCCCACTCCTCGACGGCGCATGGCCTATGACTATTTGGTCCAGCGAGACGTCCAGTTACGATTGGCCGAGATCACCCAACGCACCTGCCAGTACTACCTTCGCCGCCGTCAGCCGCTTGCAGAACGGGAAATTCTCCTGCTGGCCCAATTGGATTCCCAGGGGGTGTCAGGCTGGGCGGCGGAATTTTTGCAGACCGTAGCGGATGAGCCGCTGGATAATCAAGAGGGACAAACTGCCGCCGGTCGAACCAGCAGACATGGACTTTTGTGTATGGTACTGGCCCAGCAGGGGACCCGGAACGCCGTCCCCGGTCTGCTCCGCGCGATAGCTGACGGCCGCATCCTACCGCCTACGCCAGAATCTCCTTATGCCTGGCCGTGGATTGCCGCCCTGGCTATCGCCTCCAGAGACCCTTGGCCGGAAGTGGATCATTGGTTGGCGGAAGTTATCTCCCGCACTGACCCGCTTCGGCTGCCGGGCGTCTCTCCAGAGGCCGTTGAGCATCTGGCAGAGGAAGACCCGCTCGCTCCTGTTCCACCAACGGCGTCTCCCCACACTCCTCGCACGAAAATTTCCCCGTCAAAAGCTGATTCCGACCCAAGCCCCGGCTCTTTCGAACAGCAGGCGCCCCAATTGGGCGCTACTGCCGCCGCACTATTGCTCCAGCGACATGAACAAATACCTACCTCCCACGGGCTTCTGCCCACGCCCGACCTGCTCCTGGAAAAATACAAAGTCCCCGGCTACCGGTTTGGCAACCCCAAAACGCCGGAACAAATTCTCCAGTGGTGGAAAACCCGGCAAATGCTCCGGACTTCTGCCGGCTAACCATCCTCCTGTTCCGGCCGAATCCGCAGAGGAACTGCCCCTCGATAGGAGAAACCAGCAGAGGCGTGGTGGGAATCTCAGGTGGGGGAATCCAATACACTCTTCAGCGGAATTTGTAACATTTTAGTTTGACTGTATCTACCCGGCCAAGCCCCCACAACTTGTAGGGGGTGAGAATCGGCTCAAACCCAACAAATTGTGGTAATTACTTCCGGTAGATACAGTCAAGTTAGCCGAATGAAGCAAATCGCCTCTTCCCTGGCCGTCGAGAGGCCGGCCTGCACAGCAGGCCGGGTGAGGGATGTCACTGCCGCGAAAGCGGCAGTCCAGAAAGGAGGAGAACTCCGTATTGCCTGAATACCCGCTTGCGCGGGCGCAAGCCTGGACTGCTGCTTGCGCAGGAATGACACATCGCCCCTCATTCGGCTAAAATGTTACAGGCATCTTATCCGAATCGTCGCCCAGCAAACCAACCGAAGGCAAAACCTGCCAGAGCACAGCCGATGCTCACTCCCCCCAGCAAAAGGGATTGTCCGGCAAACCAATTCACCAGTTGTCCAAAGATCACCGCAGTGCTCAACAAAGTTATCAAAGCCATCAGCACCACGGCTACGGTCAGCCGGTCGATCTGTCGTTGGATTCCCTCCAAAGGGCTAGGTTGTGGCCCAGATTCAGGCGGTGTTTGGGGAGTAGAAGCTGCCTGCTGAGGATGCCCTTCACGCATGTCCGGCATGGACTAACTCCTCTCGTGAGGGGGGGCATTGGCATCGGAAAGGGGCGCTATGGATGTTCTCATCGACAAAATGCACGAAACTCGAGGCGAAAATTACGTCCCAACCCCTAGCTTTCGGAATCGTCAGAGAGAAATAATGACCTCGCACGTGCTAGAAAACTTCCTGCACTTCTCACTCCATGATGCCGAGTGCCCCCTGGAGGACTCGAACCTCCGACCCACTGATTAAGAGTCAGTTGCTCTACCAACTGAGCTAAGGGGGCCTTTCTCCTCGGTTGAGGCAACCCGTCTTTTTTCTATCCTCCCCCGAAGGAGGCATTTCTTTTGCTCAAACCCAGTAGGCTGAGTCCGGGACACTGCCTAGAATCTAATTTCAAAACCGCTAACTGGGGGAATAAGCCCCACATTTCATATCCTATATCCCAGGTTTTGCAATAGATTTCAGGAAGGTAAAATACCCCTGTTGGGAAGCCTAACTCGCCCTGGGTGAGCAAACTCGGTTTACAAAGGTCCCATCCTAGTCGATTTTACGTTCTTTGCCAATGGGAGCCTGGGGCTGAAAAACATAGAAAAAGGGCCTTTCTCTCTAAAGACATCCAATAGACATCCCCCGTCTTCGGAGACTTCCTATGGAGGGGATGGTCTTGACGGATAACTTGTAGCCCTGTCCGAAGCTAGTCATTCTAACTCCTAGATATGTCCTCTAGATATGTCTTCTTTGGAGGTACTTGGGATTCTCCGAGAGGATTTCCATGGTTCGAGTTGGGGATTTTGGAGGATGTAATTGCCTTTTTAGGAGAGTTCTTGTTATACTCAATCGTTTTATGGTGGGGCGTTATGTAGGATGAGATTCATCCGGTCCGCAAGGAGCAATAAGAGTTATTCGATGCCCCCTCCTTTGTGGAGTAGTTAACCTGTTGATGAGGTTAAATTGGACCAGATGGGATAATTTTCCCTTGGGGATGGCGTATCCAGAAAAGCAGAGACCGGGTAATTGTTCGTCCGGAGGAAGGCCCGCTGATTTTATCTGCTTGTTCGACCTGGGTTTTTGCTTGTGGAGGCAGGACCTAACCCCCTGATGGGTTGGTTTGCAAGGCCAGACCGGGTGGGCCTGGGTTCCGGCTTGTACAGAAGAAATGACATTGAAGGCGTTGGCTTTCCAACGGGCCAATTTGTTCTGAGGAAATTTTCTGGCAACTTAGGGGAAATGGGGAACCTGTAAACAAGGGCCAAAACACCATGAGTCATCAACAACAGCGGATTTCTCGGGATCAAGCCCAAAGGCCTTTTTTTGTGGGGGTCGATTTAGGCGGTACGAACGTGAAGGTCGGACTGGTGGATGATCTAGGCCGGACGTTGGCCTATCGAAGTATTCCGACGGAGGCGGACAGAGGGCCCGACGATGCCACCCGCCGGATGGCCCAGGCAGTGCGGGACACGATCGCCCAGGCCGGACTGGAACTCCACGAGGTGGCCCGAGTGGGCTTAGGTTCTCCTGGCACGATGGACATTCCCGGCGGTTACCTGATTGAACCGGTCAATCTCAAAGGATGGGATGGATATCCGATTCGGGATAAATTGTCCCAATACTGTGGGTGTCCGGTCAGTTTTGAGAACGACGCCAATGCAGCGGCCTACGGAGAGTATTGGGTTGGTTCGGGACGTGCCTTTCATAGCATGGTGCTGCTGACCCTAGGAACCGGAATCGGTTGCGGCATTATTATTGGGGATTTGGTGCTTCGGGGGGAAAATAGCCATGGGGCCGAATGCGGGCATATTATTATTGACTGCCGGGACGACGCCCTGGTTTGCGGTTGTGGGCAACCTGGACATCTGGAGGCTTATGCCAGCGCTACGGGAGTGATCAAAAGGACACAAGCGGCTCTGGCCGACGGTCGCCCGAGTTCCTTGCGAACTCGGCTTGCGGCGGGCGAAGAACTCAGCCCTCTGATGATTGCCCAAGAGGCAGAAAAAGGCGACGAACTCTCTTGGGAAATTGTCATGGAGACCGCCCGATACTTGGGGATAGGGATTGTGAGCCTGATGCATACAATCGACCCGAACTGCGTACTTTTGGGCGGGGCCATGACCTTCGGCGGTCGGGAGAGTCCCTTAGGTCGGCAATTCCTAGGTCGGATCAAGCAGGAGATCGACCGACGGGCGTTTTCGTTGTTGGCGGAACGAATCGTCTTGGATTTTGCGGCCTTGGGCGGTGACGCCGGCTACATTGGAGCTGCCGGCATCGCCCGATGGGAATATCAACAACTCCGCCCGTCGTAAGCCGCCCCCAAAGCCGTTCTCCTCATCGCAACGGTTTTTTCAGGGCGGTGGGCGGGCTTGATCTTTTGTTCCAACCTGGCAGGGATGGTACCCACCGCGGGCCCCGCCTTGGGCTTAACCGGCTTGTCCCACGGAGGAGAGGTGATTTTGCCTTTCGGCGAAAATATTACCTCGTAATTTATCGCTGTTGTACTAACTTGACTGTATCTACCGGAAGTAATGACCACAATCTGTTGGGTTGGAGCCGATTCTTACCCCCTACAAGTTGTGGGGGCTTGGCCGGGTAGATACAGTCAAACTAAGAGCCTATCCCAAAATCAGGCGGGTGCAAGCTGGGTTGGATTTATCTGGCCCCTGAAACCTACCTCCATGGGAGGATCGGACAAGGGGACCGGCATTTTGGGATAGGCTCTAAGTCGCCAGGATGCCTACGAGGATGTCATACCCGGCATGGGCGCCTGCGGCGATGCCGAAGCCTCGAAACCAAAAGAGTCCGCAAAAGAATATTCCTGCCACGAAACGGAAGGCGAAGGCGAAGAAGTTCCAAGGTTCCCCGGCAGTTCCTAGGTGGTGGGCTATGGCAAAAAAACCGCTGGTGGCCAGGGCTGCCGTCAGAAAGCTCCAGACCGCGCTGCATCCCGAAAGCCGTAACACCCATACGCCTGCCGGTAAAAGGATTAGCCGAAAAAGGAGTTCTTCATAGAGGCCGGCGCCGAGATAGCTGATCATTCGTATCATCCAGGGCGGCCAGGAGCATTCCTGGCGAGCGGCTGGAATATGCCAGACAGTGCTTTGCCATTGCAACAGTAGCCAAAGCGCCGCAGAAAGTAGTGTACATTCTACCGCCATACCAAACAGGGTAGCAGGCGATACCCGCCACGATTCACCTGTGGTGTAGTGCCAAGCCAACAGGATGGCGACCAAGAGGAGTGGTAATAAAAAATAATGTCCAAATCCGATGGCATCGAGGATGGTACGGAGCCAAAGGTCGGCGCCATTTCTGGCTGCCGCAGTATTTTCTAGGAGCACCCCCCCTTCATAAAAGACCAGCAAAGGGGTTAAAAACAGTAGGCTCACCCAGGGCCGACGGGATTCGGACCAGTAATCGGCATGGGGTTGCAGGGCGGTTTCAGGGGACAGATCGAGCGGCAGAGGGATGTTTTCGGGCGGTTCCATGGAGAGACTCCCAGATCATTTTCGACGTCTTGGGCGGCTGGTCTTGAGCCTGCCCATCGACGGAAACATGGAAAGAATGGGACAGCGGTGACGGTTTTTCCGACTAGAACAGGCGATCGGAATGGCTTCGGATCGGAGGCGTCCATGAGCGGCATTTTACAGCAGGTCTATGAGCGGTTATGGGCGGCGTATGGGCCGCAGCATTGGTGGCCTGGCGACGGACCGTTTGAGGTCATCGTGGGGGCTGTGCTGGTGCAGAATACAAGTTGGAAGAATGTGGAACGGGCCATCCAAAACTTGCGGGACGCCGGTCTGATGGAACCCCGCCGATTGGCGTGTATCCCTTTGCCGGAATTGGAAGAATATATTCGTCCGGCCGGTTACTACCGGATTAAGGCCCGCCGGCTTCGGAACCTGCTGGAGATGATTGTCCGCCGGTATGGGGGTTCGCTGGAACGGATGTTCTCTAGGCCGATGGACGTCCTCCGGGAAGAACTTTTAGAGGTCCGGGGGATTGGGCCGGAGACGGCCGATTCCATCCTCCTTTACGCCGGGCAAATGCCTACCTTTGTGGTGGATGCCTACACGCATCGGGTGCTAAGCCGACATGGCTGGATTGGTTTCGACGCCGACTATTATCAGATCAAAGAGTACTTCGAGGGCCAATTGGAACCGGATGTGCAGCTTTTCAACGAGTATCACGCCCTGTTGGTGCGGGTGGGACATCTCCATTGCCGAAGACGACCTAAATGCTCCGGGTGTCCCTTGGAGCCGATGCTCCCGGAAGGCGGACCCCTCCAACCAGACAGCGATTGATTCCGGCAAGAGGGAAATGGCTCTATCGAGAAGAAGAAAATGGTCTCTGAGGCTTCTGCTTGAAGAGAACGAATCCCATAGACCAGTTCCGGTTCGAAAGGCGGATGTGTTCTTGGAGATTTGATTTTTGGACCGTGGTTCTGGATGGGGAAAGAACAGATTCTAACCCGGTTTTGGCGGCAAGGGCAGCGGTTTTTCCCCGCTGAGACACTTTTTTTTCTTGCTGTTTGGCTGGTGTTGACGGCGGCGGGGCGGGATCGGCTGTTTCAGGATCCTGGCACATTCTGGCATTTGGCCTGGGGCGAACAGATGCTCCAGACGGGTCAGGTTCCCCGGGTGGAGCGTTTCAGTTTTACCCGGTGGGGGCAGCCGGTGGTCGCCGACCAATGGTTGGCCGAGCTTCTGATGGCCCTGGTGCATCGACTGGCCGATTGGGAAGGACTTCTCCTTCTGACGAGCACCGCCTTGGCTGGGCTGTACGGATGGATGGGCGGTCGGCTTGTGCGGGCAGGAATCACGCCTTTATGGTCAGCGGGAATCTTGGCGGTGGTATTTTTGGCCAGTGCACACAATTTTCATGTCCGACCGCTGACGGCGACCTTGGTATTCCAAGCGGTCTGGTTTGCCGGGCTCTTGGCGGTGGATGCGGGGCGGACGCCGATCCGACGGTTGTGGTGGTTTGTCCCCCTGAGCGTTCTCTGGAGCAATCTGCACGGAGGGGTACTGGCGGGGCTGGGGACTCTGGGGCTTTGTGCGGCTTTTTGGCTGATCCTGGGGCCGCTTGCGCATCAGAGTCCGATTCGGTCTGTGGGACAGGGCGGGCAAGTGGTTTTTCTAGTCGGCGTCTGTGGGCTGGCTATCCTGATCAATCCTTACGGGATGGAACTGCCACGGACCTGGTATGCCACGTTGAGCATGGACCTAGGCCGGTGGATTCAGGAGCATCGGCCTTGGAGGCCGGCGGAGCCTGCCGGTTGGGCGGCCATCATGTTGTTTTTGGGATATGTCGCGGTTTTGGTTCCGAGGCTGCGACGGAAAGAGTTTCGGGCCGCCTGGACCATGCCGATCATCTGGTTTCTGCTCGGAATGCAACGGGTGCGGAACCTGCCGCTTTTCGCCGAGGTAACCACGTTGACCTTGGCGGAACTTTTTTTCACTCGCCGAGAAGTCCCTGCAAACGGTTCTTCTGCCTCCGTGTTACGGAATCAGGTTTCTTGCTCGGGGGGGCAGGATCGGTCCCTCGGTGCTCAACGACTTGAAACGGCAGGTCCCCCTTCCTTGTCTGGTCATGGCTGGCAAAAATACATGATTCCGATCCTGTTGGTGGGGACGGCGATCGTTTTGCAAATAGTCGGCTATCAAACGCCGCTCTTGGGAAGCCATTGGGTGCGGTTTTCTCCGGACCGATGGCCTGTAGGATTATGGGAGGAGCTTCGGGCGGCCAGTTGCCAGGTCCCCGAAGGCGAGGCTATTTTCAATGATCTGGATTTTGGCGGATGGTTGATTTATTTTACTCCTCGATGGCGGATTTTTATCGACGATCGTTGCGCCCTGTATGGAAGAGCCTTTCTGGAGGCCTATGAGCAGAGTCGCCGGGGCAATCCGGCCCAATTGGATCAGTGGCAACGGGAATATGGATTCCGATGGGCCTTGGTCCGTCGGCAGAGCGTTTGGGATCGGTATTTGGCGTCTCAGTCCCGATGGGAATGCGTGGGACGGGACGAAGCGGCCGCTTTTTATCAGCTCCGAGGTCATTGATTTTTCCGGAGTCGCCGGAAGGTGAGTATAGATTCAGGGAGTGCTAAAAAAGCCCGTGTGGTATGGATTACCCGGCGTTTTTGGCCCTTGGTAGGCGGTGCGGAACGGATGATCGGCTATTTGGCCTCTGCCTGGGTCGAACAAGGCGGCCGATCCATCCTCCTGACCGCCCAGTGGACCCCTTCGTGGTCGAGGGAAATGCAGTTTCACGGAGTGAGCGTCCTTCGGCTGCCTCAGCCGAAAATCCGCTTCTGGGGCACCCTGCGCTATATGCAGTCCCTTGGCCGATGGCTTCGCCAAAATCGAGACCAATACGATTGCGTTTGTGTGTCGATGCTCAAGCACGACGCCTATGCTGCTGTTCGGGCGGTGGGGGACAAGAGGCCAATCCTCCTTCGGGCCGAAGGGGCTGGGCGAACCGGCGACTGCTACTGGCAGTTGGAGGCACGGTGCGGTCGAAAGCTCAAATATCGACTCATGCACGCCGACGCCTTCATCGGTCCGAGTGAAACCATCTACCGGGAACTCCAAGCGGCGGGTTATCCTCGATCCAGGATTCACTATATCCCGAATGGGGTGCCGATTCCGCCGCCGGCGGACGCCATGCGAAAACAATCGGCCCGAGCCGCCTTGGCCGCGCTGCATTTGTTTTTGCAGAGCCTGGCAGGGACAGGTCCGCAGGGGAGCAGGCCGATTCTAGCTGTTTATACCGGACGTCTCCATCCGGCCAAAGGTTTGGCGGAGTTATTGAGGGCATGGGAGCGGATTCGGCTTTGGCGGCCTGAGGCGCAATTGTGTTTGGCGGGCGAAGGGCCGATGCGAGCGGAATTAGAATCCCAAATCGGCGAGCGGAAGCTAGCAGGCCGGGTGCACTTGCTCGGGCCATTCGACAGTGTGGAAGACCTCCTGGCCGCCGCCGACGTGTTTATTTTGCCTTCGTATGAAGAGGGGATGTCGCTGTCGCTGCTGGAGGCCATGGCCGCTGGATTGCCGATTGTGGCTACGGATATTCCCGGGAACCGGTCGTTGATTCGAGACGGCCAAGAAGGACTCCTTACGCCGCCGGGCAACGTGGAAGCCTTGACCGCAGCCATCCTGCGTCTTTTGTCCCAGCCCAGTTTGGCAGAGCAGCTTGGTCGAGCCGCTCGCCAACGCGCCGAAACCGAATTCTCCCTAGACCGTTGTCTGCAACAGCATCAGGCCCTTTGGGACAGCTTACTCCAGAAAAGCCCTTCCGAGCATGGTTCCGACCCAAAAGCGTAGTTTCCTGCCATGAGATACCGCATTTTACAGATCATTCCCAGCCTGGATCGAGCCGGGGCGGAAAAACAGATGACCTTGCTGGCCTGCGGTTTGCCCAAGGAAGAGTTTGAAGTGCATGTCTGCGCCCTGACCCGGGGAGGACCCATGGAGGCCGAACTGCAAGGGGCAGGCATCCCTGTCCATGTGATCGGCAAAAGATGGCGGGCGGATGTGCAAGCCTATTGGCGGCTTCGACGGCATATAGCCCAGCTCCGGCCCGATCTGGTGCATACTTGGCTTTTTGCGGGCAATGCCTATGGTCGGTGGGCGGCTTTTGCCTGTGGAACGCCGAAGGTGATCGCCTCCGAACGCTGCGAAGACCCCTGGAAAGGCCTGCTGGAAAAAATCATCGACCGGTATCTGGCCCGAAAAACCGACCGCATTGTGGTTAATAGCCGAGGTGTGCGGGATTTCTACATTCGACACGGCCTGCCAACGGAAAAACTGGAGGTGATCCCCAATGGAGTGCCGCCGGGACAGCCCAGCCCTGTAACCCGACAGCAACTTCTAGCCGAACTCGGACTGCCGGAAAACTGCTCTCTGGTGGGACTGATCGCCCGACTTTGGCCGCAAAAACGAGTCAAAGATGCCATCTGGGCGGCGGATTTGCTGAAGGTGATCCGGGATGACGTGCACCTGCTGATCATCGGCGACGGGCCGCAAAGGGATCGTCTCCGCCGGTTTCGGGATCAATGCCAGATTCGGGATAAGGTCCATTTCCTTGGCCATCGGGATGATGTGCCCCGGATTGTACCCCATCTCGATGTTCTTTGGTCCACCAGTGCCTATGAAGGACAATCCAATGCGATCATGGAGGCGATGGCTGCCGGCGTCCCCGTAGCGGCGACCGATATTCCAGGGACCCGGGAACTGATCGAACAAGGAGTGAGCGGCTTTTTGTTTCCTGTGGGCGATCGTGCAAGCCTGGCCCGCTATACGCATAAGCTGCTCAATGACCCCGAGTTGGCTCGCCGCATGGGCCAAGCCGCCCGCCAACGCATGCTCGCTCAGTTTTCTGTGGAAAGCATGGTCTCCCGCTACGCCGAGTTGTATCGGAAGGTTCTGGAAAGTGAGTAATATTTTAGTTTCACTGTATCCACCGGGACCAATTGCCACAATCTGTGGCGTACCAGCGATTTTAAGCCCTTACAAGTCGTAGGGGCCTGGCCGGGTGGATACAGTCAAATTAGCCGAATGCAGAAGTCTATATGTCATTCCTGCGTAAGCAGCAGTCCAGGTTTGTTCCTGCGTAAGCGGGAACCCCGGCAATATGGAGTTCTCCTACGTTCTGGACTGCCGCTTTCGCGGGAATGACACCCCTCAGACGGCCTCTCAACAGACGGCGGGAGAGGCCAGTTTGCTCCATTCGGCTAACGTGTTACCTTGAAACGTATGCGTCGGCTCAGAAGTAGAGAGGTCGTAGGGTGAAGATTTTGACGTTGGAAACAACCTGTGATGAGACGGCAGCAGCCGTCGTGACGGATCAGTTGGAGGTGCTTTCGTCGGTGGTGGCCTCCCAGGATCGACTCCATGAGCGGTTTGGGGGTGTAGTGCCGGAGATTGCTTCCCGCGCCCATTTGGAGCAGATTTTGCCTGTGATCGACGAGGCTTTGCGTCGGGCTGGGATAAGTTTGGGGGATCTAGACGCTGTGGCCGTGGCCACGACGCCCGGTTTGGCTGGTTCGCTTTTGGTAGGGTTAATGGCGGCCAAGACGATCGCCCTCACCCAAGGAATCCCCCTGGTAGCGATCAACCATTTGCAGGCCCATATTTACGCCTGTCGGATTGCTGTGGGTCAGGAGGTGTTCCCGTGCGTCGGACTGATCGTCAGCGGCGGCCATACCGCCTTGTACCGATGCCAGACCCCGCTGGATTTTCATATGCTCGGCTGCACGATCGACGACGCCGCCGGCGAAGCGTTTGACAAAGTAGCCAGTATGTTGGGGCTGGGTTATCCGGGCGGCCCGGCTGTGGAACGGGCGGCACGGGGCGGGAATCCACTGGCGTATGCCTTCCCACGGTCTTTTTTAGATGATCCGGATCGGTTGGACTTTAGCTTTTCCGGGCTCAAAACGGCTGTCCGGTATCAGATTGTAGGGCCAGGCAAACAGGATTTCCGATCCGTCCAGCTTTCGCCTCAGGAGATAGCCGACTTAGCTGCCAGTTTCCAAGAGGCGGTGGTCGATTGCCTGGTGGGAAAATCCTTTCAGGCTTTGGAGCAGACCGGTTACCGGACTCTTTGTGTGGGCGGCGGGGTGGCGGCCAACCAGCGATTACGCCAGCGGCTCCAGGAGCAGGCCGAACAACGCGGCATTCGGCTTTTTTTGGCCCCACTGGCCCTAGCCACCGATAATGCTGTCATGGGCGCCATTGCGGTGGAACGGCTTAAAGCGGGCTTGGTCGATCCACTGGATATTGAAGTGCAGCCCGGACCGCTTCGAGCATGAGCAGTCCTGCGTCGAAAAAGTTCTCCAGAACCTGCTTTTCTCCCTTCCAGTTTTCAGGTTCCTTTGTCTTTTCGTAACACTTTAGACGAATGAAGCAACTCGCCGCTGTCCACCGTGGGACAGTCCGGCTGAGAGCGAAGCGAAGTTGGGTGAAAGGGTCCAGCCTGTTCTGGACGACACGGCCAACTCGTCCGCCTGAGAGCGAAGCGAAGTTGGGTGAAAGGTGTCATTCCCGCGAAAGCGGGAATCTAGAAAATAGGTAACATTTTAGCCGAATGAAGGGGGCCGAGGTGTCATTCCTGCGCAAGCAGGAATCCAGGTTTATTCCCGCTCAGGCGGAAACCCAGGCAATATGAGATGTTACTTTCTGGATTCCCGCTTGCGCGGGAATGACACTCTGGGTTTAGCCCCCCGGTGGGAGAGGGTAGGGTAAGGGGGAAATAAGGGGCCAGCCGCCTTCTTTTCTCCCCCTCACCCGGCCTGGTCGAGGGCCAGGCCGGCCTCTCCCGCCTGGGGAGAGGCGGGTTACTTCATTCGGCTAAAATGTTACGAAAATAGGAGAACTCCCTATTGCCTGGATTCCTGCTTGTGCGGGAACAAGCCTGGACTGCTGCTTCCGCAGAAAGGACACTTCAGGCCCTCTCGCCCGGCCTAATTTTCGGCGCTTTGTCCGGCCGGGCCACCCTCCGCAAAGGGGAAAAGAGTCCACTCCATTCGGCTGAAATAGGACGTTTTTCTTCCTAGCTTGACTGTATCTACCGGAAGTAATTACCACAATCTGTTGGGTTTGATCCGATTCTTACCCCCTACAAGTTGTGGGGGCTTGGCCGGATAGATACAGTCAAACTAGGCAAAAAAAGAAGAGAGGATTCCAGAGGAATCCTCTCTTCGTTGGTGTTTGGGAAACAAGCATTTCAATGCGGGGAGTGATCAATATCCGCCGCCGCCGCCTGTATATCCGCCGCCGCCGGTTCCTGGAAGCCTCCCTTGGGATTCTTCTCCAGTGCTGAAATTGAAGATACGGACATCAGAGATTCGAGAGAACAACGGGACGCATGTTACGCGGACATACCGTCGGTCCGCGGAGACTACGCCGGTGGCCGCCAGATTCGTCCCTTCCGGCAGAGTGATAATAACGGGCTGGTAGCCGACGGCGCCATGAATCGTCCATGGGAAGTAGGGGTTGGTTCCGCCGCCGTTATTGTCTTGGCTGCCAGCGCTTGTTCGGGAGGTCGCAAGGGCGGCCAAAGCACGAGGATCGACCGCCGCGGCAATCTGCTGGGCCAAAATCTGTTGCCGGATCGACAGTTGATCCACCAAAGCATTGGCCGTTTGAACTTCCTGGAGGGACTCCTTTCGCCGACCGCCTTGGAGATCGAAGACGACGACGGCCTCATCGTTTTTCAAATCGATGGTTTGAGCAATCCGTCGTTGTTTCTCGGAGCGGAAGTGCGTCAGGACTTCCACCTGGACTTTTCCTGCGGTCAATTCGCCCCAGACGCGTCGGATCAGAGCCCGATACGTGCCGCTGAAGCCCTCCGGGCAGACGTAGATTTCTTCGGCGGGGCCTTCATGGACGCTGTCCAGTTGTCGGGACGAAATATCGCCTAGGAAAATACCGCCGCCGGAAGAGCGGGGATTCCGGGCCGAGCAGATGGAGCCGGTCGGTTCTTCCACCAGCAGATCGACATCGGCGTTGCCTGTCCACTGGACGCGGATGACCACATCTCGGACCATAGCGGTTTGCATGGCCTTTTCAAATTCTTGAGCTTCTTTGGTCTTGCCTGCCGAGCGAAGCTCTTCCAAAACAGACTGAGCGACCCGGCGGGCGGTGTTCCAGACCTCGATTTGCTCTTGGGGCCAGGCCTGCTGGAGAATGCCCAAACTGGCCCACTGCTTGGCCTGGAGATCGTTGAGTTTTTGGGCCGACCGTAAGGCGGCTAAGTAGGGTTCCGGCCGACGCGGATTGATTTGCGCTGCTTGCCGATAAATCTGAAGGGCCCGCTTCTCTAGCCCTAATTGCGATAAATACAGGCCGATATAGGTCATTTCCGCTGGAGATTGAGCAAAATCCAGAGCGGAGAGGATGACGCGTTCGATTTCTTCCATAGGGCGTCCATCGGCTTGCATCGCTAGGCCCAAGGCTTCATACATCCAGGGTTGCGGCTGGTGGTTCCGGAGGGCCGCTTCGATGAGAGCGGAAACCTGGGTGAACTTTTTGTCGTTCATCAGGTCGCGCACGGCTTGCCGAACCACTGCCGGATCCACCGGCGGATTCTGATGGGCCGCAAAAAAGGATTCATACCCTTCGGGGCTGTTGATGGCCATCAATTCTTTCTGGACTTTTTCGGCGTTTCCAGAGGCACTGGCGGCAGTTGTAGGCGACTCGGCCCGGGCGCTGGACTCCGGCACAGAGAAAGCCCGGAAACCTTGCTCGCCTTTTTTCGGCAGAAGTTGGTCGAGGCGATTCCGGACCGGCTGAGGAAGACGATCCGGCGGGATGTTCCACATACCGCCGCCGAACATATTCCCCATGCCGCCCATGCCCATACCGCCCATGCCCATACCGCCCATGCCCATACCACCCATGCCCATACCACCCATGCCCATACCACCCATGCCCATACCGCCGCCCCAGCCGCCTAGGCCGCCAAAGCCGCCTTGGAACGCCGGCGTCTGGATGGGGATCACTAGATCGGCCACGGGATAGACTTTGGTGGAAAGTCGATTCTGGGCTTCATCAGGGCTGGTAATCAAAAGAACTTCATTTTGAATAATGTACGTAAGATCCAGTTCCCGCAGGAGCAGACGCAAGGCCGACCGAAGGGAAACGCCTTTCAAATTGATGGTAACCGCTTTGTCGGTATTGACGCCCGCTGCCTCTAAGGCCTTTTTATCCAATTGAATTTCAATTTTGTGAAAATCTTTCAGATACTGGATGACGTCATTCAACGGCGTCTCCGAGAACTCTAATTGAGTGGGGGAATCGAGCTGTTGAAGGATTTTCTTTTCCGCAGGACCTCGACTGGCCAAGTCCATCGCTTGATACCGCTCTTTGCGCCGGGCGGTCAGTTGCTGCCAGGTGTCCGCATCCGGATACACAATCGGCGGTTCGTCCGGGAAGGGAACATGGGACTTTTCCACCTGGAACAAAGTGGCGATGAACATCCGGTCTCGTTCGGCCAACGTCTGCATGGTCTGGGTGTAGATTCCTTGGGCTTGGGCGTTGTACATGGCCTGCTCCGAAATGGGCGCCGACGGCGCTTCTTTCCGCAGGGCCGCGGCCCCTTCTTCTGCGGCCGCATACCGCCCTTCCGCCATCAGACTGTTAAACCGGGCAACCAGTTGACGGATTTTCTCCTCCGTCCGCTGAAGATTTTCTTGCACTAAGGTCCTCTCCCGGGCTTGCGCCAGGGTAATATCCCGCTGACGATCCCGTTCTTCTTTGATCTGTTTCCGACGGTAAGATTCCCGTAAAGCCGCTTCCAGTTGTCCTACCAGGCGTGTCCGGACAGCCTCCTCCAGCTCAGGTACACGACGCACATTTTCCATGGCCACCTTCAGCTCGTGGATGGCCCCGTCCGGATTGTCCGTCATGATACTACGGGCATGGTTGATCGTCTGGGTAATATCCGTAGAGATCATTTGCGCAATGAGGTTTTGTTTTTGTTGATACTGTTCTACGAACACACCCGCTCCAGGCACTGCCGGAGGAGGCGCCATATTTCCCTGCAATTGCAAACCCGGCCTTTCGGGTGCAGGGCCAGCTTGACCCGCTGGGGGGCTTTGCCCGGTCTGTTGCCGTTGGACAGCCCGGAGAATCGCTTGGGCTTCGGGTTGTTGGGGATCTTGTTTCAAGGCGGCCTGGGCTAAACGCTCCGCTTCCGCCGGATTGCTGGCTGCTAAGGCCTGTCGAGCTAAGATGCTCAAATTGGTCGCCCCGGCATCGGCTAAAAGTTTGGCGTTTTTCAGGCTCGCTGCACTCACCAACGGCAAACTCATCCCTCGAATAGAATCCTTCCGCGCCAAATCCACTAAAGGAGGCAGATAGTTGTGATCGTCGCTGGGCGCAGGGGCCGTCGCAGTCCAACTTAAATCCACCTGTCCCGATGGACCTTCGACGCTCGCACGAATCGTTACCGGCGAATCGCCTTGAAGGACGCCCACCAACACCGTTTCCCGATCCAGCCGCAGCGGCGGCAAATCGGCCGGATAAATTTCCCGAATCCCTTCCGACCAGACCACCTTCTGGGCAATGGGCCAAAAGACTGGTCCCTGGACACCAGAGACCAATTGATCAGCGATCGCACCGGCCTCGGCAGGCGAATCCTCCGTCAGATTGCCCCCGGTTTGGGCCGCCAAGGCGCCCAGAAGTCTTAGGTCCGGTCCCGGACCAATCGCATAACTATGTACCGAAATCCGTCCATCCTTCAACTGTTTCAGCAAATCCGCAAAACTCGCCGCATCCAAAAGTTTGGCTTTGCTGGTCCCTTTGCCCAAATAAATAACAGACCGGAGTTTCCCTTTTTGCGATTGAAACTGTTCGGCCGCCGTCAAAAGGGCCTTTTCCATGTCGGTGGCGCCCAAAGGCGTTCGTTGCCGGAGTTTTGCCACGGCTTGTTTCATGGCGTCGCTTTGGGCGGCCACAAAACCCTCCGTTAATGGAATGGCATTCACATCCACCCCAATCAATTCCACCTGATCCTCCGGCCCCAATTTTTGGAGAATCTGTTCCAAGACTTCCAAGGCCTTGGCTCGAAAATCGCCGACCTGCCCGGCCGAGGTGTCAAACAGAATCGCTATCGAACGCCCACCTGTCGGTTCAGCCTGGACTTGGGGCCGTAAACACAGGCCAAAATACTTCGTCCCATCCGGATGGGCATAAAGAAGCAACTGGGACGATTCCGCCTTCGTAGGAGCGGGCGCCTCAGCCCACACGTCTCCTACCAATCCTCCACCGATTGCCAGAACCGACAATCCTATCCACCACACAGACCAGCACCGTCGAGACATGGCCGAATCTCCGACATGTAAAAAGGACCAATTTCTCCGGACGCCCTGTTCCGCTCCGGCATCCAGAAGCGAAAAGCTTGCTGAGTTATTGTACCGTTTCCAGACAGGAATTTTCTGGAGGAAAACCCTCTAGATAGCCCTATTTTATTCTCCCAACCACCCCTTTGCCAAGTAAAAACCTCCGATTCTTTGTAAGAAATTGTTTCCTGCGGAGGAAATAGCCCAGAAAATGCCCTATAATGGTTATTTGGCTGTGCAACTAGAGGGGGGTGTTGCCGCTTCCCAGCCTCCTAGTGCCGGGATTTTTTCCCTGGGGAATATCTCCCCGTGGAAAGAATAGACCCGGCTGCTTCGGCCCATCCGCAAAAACGGCCGGCTATCCCTAAGTGTTACAAAACGGCCAAAATCTTCCTCTCTCCATTCTGCTCCTTGTCTGGTTTTCGGGGCAGTCCTCTTCCGGCTCGGGGAAAATGCTTTGAGAAAATTTGCCGTGAAAAAGGCCGTCCCCTTGACTGTGCTCTGCTATCCCCGATGATCAAACTCCTTGGAAACGGTGGATCTGCAGGCAAAGTGAACAGATGGTCAATCCTTACTAAAACGAAAGGTCCCATGCAACCGTCGGTTCCATGGGACCTTTCCCAATGGGAAAAAGGGTAGGAAAAAGAGACGGAACTTTTTTCCTAGGGTTTGTTGCCTCTCTCGTCTGCGGAGGGGTTATGGCGCCGCGCTCTCAGCAGGCAAGCCGCCGTCCCTTCCTGGATGACCTTTTTCTCACTGCTCGGAACACGTTCGGTACTCGCCTACGGACCGACTGAAATGTCCAACAGCCCCGAAAATGTCTTTCTCCAAGGCTCGAACAACTGAAGCAGGCTTTGCCCGAAACCTTCCAAAAGCGTAGGATGGCCAGACCGGGACTGCCCGGGAGAAAGTGAAGATTCGGATTCCAGATCGGGCTGGGACTGTGAACCGAAAGATGTTTCCGGATTCTCTTCGATCCACCCGTCGCCATGAGCATCCCAAGCTCCCTGAGCGGATTGGTCTTCCCGGTCCATTTCTTCTGGGGGATTGTTCTGGGCTGTGTCTTGGTTCTCTGGCAGCGGAGAAGGGGAATCCGTCTCTATGGAGTCCTCGGCTTGGAGGGGATACGAATTCTCTTCGGCGCCCTCTGCATCCATCGGAGAAGACTCCATGTTTGCCGAGTCCGACGGAGTTTGTTCTGTTTCCTCCTGCGGTGGTTCAGGATATTCATAGCGATCTGCTGGCAGAAACTCGGCCGAAGGTGTAAAGTGCTCTTCTTCGGGTAAGCCTTTCGGCTGGGAAGCGTTTTCCGAGGCTGCCGGTGCGCTCGGTTCGGCGTTGGAGGAAGGAGCGGTCTCCGGGTGCAGCGGGTACTCTGCCTCCACCCGGGGATAGCCTGGTTCATATCCCCACGGGGAAGAAACTTCTTCGGAAGACTCCTCATTCTCAGCAGACTCGGTCGGCGTGCTCACCTCAGGAGATTCGGAAGGCTCTAAAGGAGTTTCCGAAGGCTGTGAGGCCTGAGCCGTCTCTTGCCCATTTTGTTCTTGGGAGGCCCCGGAAGAGTTCATGTGGCCTTCCATGTTTTCCCCTCGGTCGATTTCCCCCTCCTGGCTGTTATTTTCTTCCCCCTGGCCGTCCATTTGCTCCTCTTGTTCCTCCTGGCCCTGGGGGGACTCCGTGGAAGTCTCTTCCTCCATAATGGGTTGGGTTTCTTCGGGGGCAGTGGGGGTTTCTTCGGAGTCTTCAGGCATTTGGTGAGTTTCTAACTCTTCGGTGGCTTCCCCATCTTCCGCCTCTCCACCTTTTTGATCCTCTTTGGTGGCTGGTTCAGCATCTTGGGATTTCTGCCCGGCTTCTGCCGGTTCTTCTGGACTTGAAATGGAATCTTCTTCCGACAGAGACATCTCGGCGGTTTCCGAACTGGGGGAAGAAGGCTCTGCCGTCTCAGAAGAAAGGGCATCTTGGTTCTGGGATTCTTGCTTAATATCAGGCTGGCCATACCGTTGGAAGTACTCCTGGATGCTTTGAACTTCCCCGTCTTCAGAAATGGAGGAGGCTTCGGATTGTTGGGAGGGGGAGATGGCTTCGCCCGTCTCGGACAAGCTCACAGAGGGGTCTTCCGTGGGTTCTTCGGAGAAGGTACTAGAAGAATCGTCGGTTTCGGATCGGACTCTCTGGGGTTCAGACTTCTCAGAATCGGTCATTTCGGTTGGAGTATTCCAAGTTGCTTCGGTGGGCACACTGTCCCAGTCTGGATTCAGAGCACTGGTAGGATCAGAATGGTTTTGCCGGGCATCCGGATTGCCCGAGTCCTGGGCCGTAGTAGCCAAAGAGGGGGAGACCGACTGGTCTTCGGTCCACCCCCATTTCGGATGGGAATAACAGGACCACGGTGGTACAGTTTCCGTTTGGGCCAGTGCCACACCCATCTGGCCCACCCACAAACCTACTGCTACCACGCTCCCTAGGGAAGTAGCAAGGGCTTTGGGAAACACAAACGGTCTCATGATGAAGTATCCTCCCATAAAGGAACAAAAAAAGGGATTTTAACCATGGCGGCCGTCTTAGAACCTTTTCCTCAATCACCGGTGGACAGACCTCCCAAAGGATCCAGCTTGAGGCCGCTCCAGGCATACTCAGAGCCGCTCGGTAGGATTCCATCGGGGAATGCCCAAGGGGGGTAGATTCCTTTGGGTCTGTCCAAGGGGTGGGAAGGTTGGCGGCTCCCGGCCGTTGTACCTTATCGGAGAAGCTGTCTTTCTGTGTTTAGGTAATCGACACAATTTGGAGAGTATAAGAATAATGGGAAAACAAAACTTTCTACATAATTGGAGAAGTTTAGCTAATATATCCAAATAGAAAAAATTGAAGAAAATGGACTACCTTAAATTAAAGTTTTATCTAGATATGGGTTCCCTAATCCATGTAACTTCGTTTTCCGGCAAACTTTCTTATGCGAGATGCTTTTTCCTGTTTTTTCTTTGGACCTCCCTTTGTCTGGCCGAAAAGTTCCCCCAATTCCCATCCTTTCCTCTACCAGCACCTTCCCTAAGAAGTCTTCCTCCGCTATAAATAGACTTTCCTGTGGCCTGAATGATAAATGATAAGGGTCTTTTTTATGAAAGTTCTCCTACTTGTAGCCAATCCCAATCCCGGCAGTTTTTGCCATGCCATTGCCCAGACGGCCCTGGAACAGTTACAGAGCATGGGCCATCAGGTCATCTTTCACGATCTGTATGCCGAGCGGTTCGATCCCCTTCTGCCCCATGCCGAGATTCCTAAAGACGCCCCTTTAGACCCGATCATCCGCCGGTATTGTGACGAGGTAGCCCAGGCGGACGGGTTCGTGGTGGTCCATCCTAATTGGTGGTCGATGCCCCCCGCCATTTTGAAAGGCTGGATCGATCGCGTCTTCCGACAAGGCGTGGCCTATACATTCACCAAAGATGGGGTGCAGGGCTTCTTTCAAGGACGCCGCGCGGTGGTCTTTACCAATTCCAATACTCCCAGGGACATCGAACTAAGCGTCTTCGGCGATCCGCTGGAAAATCTCTGGAAAACCTGCATTTTTGGCTTTTGCGGACTGGAAAACTTTTACCGCCGCAATTTCGAGCCGATTATCGAAAGCACTCTCCAGCAACGCCACGCCTGGTTAGAAGAAGTCCGGCAGATCATCCAGCAGCGGTTCGCTTCCTGAAGCCCGGCAGTTCTCATGATTTCCCCAAGCCCAGGGAATTTAGAACCGGTAACATTTTAGCCGAAGGAAGCTCTTCGCCTCTCTCCTGGCCGTCTGAGGGGTGTCACTGCCGCGAAAGCGGGAATCCAGGTCCCCCTTGTATGTCATTCCCACGAAAGTGGGAATCCAGTTGCCTCCTTCCTAGATTCCTGCTTGCGCAGGAATGACACTGTGGCCCCCTCACCCGGCCTCTCCCGCAAGGGGAGAGGCGTGGAGTCTGGATTCCTGCTTGCGCAGGAATGACACATAGGCTCCTCCATTCGGCTAAAATGTTACCAGAACCGTTGGAATACTTCCCTTAGAAAACTTCCAACGGAAGGGGGTGTTCGCGGATGAACTTTTCGGCTTCGGGCCGGGTGAACACGCTGTCGGTCGTGGTAATGGAACGCACACAGCTTGCGCCCAGGGCGCTTCCCCAGCGGAGGCAACCGGCTGGGTCTTCCCCGGCCAGCAAGCCGGCAATAAACCCGGCGTCGAAGGCATCGCCGGAACCGGCCCCGCCGACAAACTCCACCGGATATACGCCCGCTCGAAACCGAAGCCCATCCGTTACCAGCAGACTCCCTTTGCTGCCCATGGTGATGACGACCGTTTTGGCCCCGGCGTCCCGGAACCGGTTGGCCTGATCGAGAGGGTCTTTCAGGCCGGTGATGACGGCGCCTTCGTGGTCATTGGGCACAAAGACGTCGATTTCTGGCAAAAGAGGTGCCAAACGATCCCAGTAGTTTTCCGGGCCGAACAGGACCACATCCACGACGGTTTTCACACCGGTCGCCCGGGCCCGTCGGAATAACTCCACCGTCTCTTGAGTTTCCAATTTCGGCAGCATAAAGAAGCCACCCACATAGATTACCTTGGCCTGCTGAAGCCACTCCGACGGCACATGCTCGACCCCAAACAGGGTGTTGGCCCCCGGCGTGCTGATAAACCGGCGATCTTGGCCCTGGACGTTAATGATCATCGTACAGGCCGAGGGTTGGCCCGGAATCGTATGCACCCCCCGGGTATCCACACCGCCTTTTTGCAAGGCTTCGACAATGACCCGGCCAAACGGATCATCTCCCACACAGCCGGATACCCCTACCCGCACTCCCACCTTCACCAAATCCAGAGCCGTGTTGGACGCACAGCCGCCCAGGGCCAATTGAATCTGGTCCACCACGATCAATTCCCCTTCATTCGGCACCCGGGGAATCGGGGCGCAGGTTACATCGGCAAACAGAATTCCCATGCACAAGCAGTCGATCTCCATCGGCGACCTCCTCCTGGAATGCTCTGGAATGCTACTGTCCAAAGAGCCGTCTTCCCCATGCAGCCATGACACAAGATCCCCCGCTCGCTTTCCCAGCAGGAGAAATCGGTGTGGGGAATTTTCTATCCGCTTATTGTCATACCGTGGATAAGATTTTTCTAGCCCCCGCTAGAATTCGTTCTTCCGGGCTGTGCCGGAAAAACTTCTGGCAGATTCGGCCGGATCGGTCCGGGCCGCCTTTCCAGAAAGTCTCGCAAGAGGTATGATGCAAAGACACGACCAAGTGGAAAATCGGGGGGATGGGAAACCGACAGCAGTCCAGCGGATCAGATGACCATTTCAGCTCCTCACGAACCGAGACCTACGGAAACCGTTCCGGCGCCGTTGCCGCCGGAAATGACCGGGGTGCAACCGGGCGGCGGATGGTGCGCCCAGGTGGAGATGGCCTGGGGCCGACTGCGCCGGTGGTATTTAAAGCGGTTTCGACCCGGATATGTGCGCCGAATGGCCGAGCTTCGCCAAGGCAGCACCGACGGCGCCCCGCATGAAATCCTGGACCCCCGAGATTTGAAGTATTGCCG
>Ga0272448_1000973_pt1 | contig 40568 bp, 33 predicted proteins | sample YNPCB0191_FD_202220 | JGI IMG/M metagenome (GOLD analysis project Ga0272448, IMG submission 202220) | Hot spring sediment microbial communities from Yellowstone National Park, WY, United States - YNP-CB-019-1 | ecosystem: Environmental > Aquatic > Thermal springs > Hot (42-90C) > Sediment...
GATTACCTGATATGGTACAATACCGAAAAGGCCCATAGAGGTATTGGCAACATCCCTCCACTCAGGTATTATATAGACAATTTCTTAAACCCCTCTAAAAAGTCCAATATGTTATGGACGCTTACATTATCTTTACACTGCTTGACCCCTGATTTACAATGAGTATAAGTTTATATATCCGTTGAAGTTAATATTGCAAAGGAGAGTTTATTTGAGTGCTTCACCTGCCGATGAATACTCACCAATATATAATCATCCGGGCGAGATACTCAAATACCTGATCCGTTATAATACGACAAATCCACCGGGTAATGAAGCTCCCTGCATAAATTATATAAAGGGAATGCTCGACTGGGCTGGAATCCCGAACAGAATAGTTGCAGCCGAGCCAGCGAGACCAAATCTGATAGCCTGTTTATCAGGCAGAGGTGCAGCTCCTCCGCTTTTAATGTACGGCCACATCGACGTGGCCACCACCGCGAATCAGAAGTGGCGGCTTAATCCGTTTATCGGTGAAGAGCTTGACGGCTATATTTGGGGGCGCGGAGCATTGGATATGAAGGGTGCCATTGCTATGATGCTCTCAGCAATGATCAAATCACGCCTTGAGGGCTTCATCCCGGCGGGAGATATCATTCTGGCTATTTTGAGCGACGAAGAAGCACGCAGTGCATTCGGGGCAGAATATGTGGTTAACAATCAGGCGCACCTTTTCAAAGGGGTGAAATACGCCATCGGTGAATTCGGAGGCTATACAAGTTATATTGGAAAACGCCGCTTCTATCCCATAATGGTTGGCGAAAAACAGGGTTGCGGCCTGATAGCTACGATTCATGGTCATGGCGGTCACGGTGCCTGGCCTGCCAGAGGGGGCATTATGTACAGACTGGCATCGTATTTACAAAATCTGGAACGACGACTACCCGTACATATCACTCCCGTAGCCAAAGAACAGATAAGACTGACTGCAGAAGGGTTGCCGACCCCCTTAAAGCAGACTTTCTTACAGATGCTCATACCGACGTTGACCAACTCTATACTCGATATGCTGGGCTCACAGGTCAAAACGTTTGATCCGATTCTCCATAATACCGCTGCGGCTACGATTATCCATGGTGGCGATAGCTTTAATGTCGTGCCCGGACAGATAACCGTCTGTCTGGACTGCCGGCTGCTGCCCGGATTTACTCCCGATGATATTATAATCGAGCTTAAAAATTCTGCCGGCAACGATATTGAATATGAGGTAGTTTATTTTAATCCCGGTCCATCCGATCCCGATTTGTCTTTCTTCGATGTCCTGGCAGAAACAATCAGAGAAGCTGATCCGGATGGAACACCCGTTCCAATGCTTTTCCCCGCGGTGACCGACGCACGGATATTCGCCCGATTGGGTATTCAGACCTACGGTTTCACGCCGCTAAAGTTGCCTCCCGAAGTCAATTTCGAACAGCTTTTTCACGCCGCTGATGAACGTGTACCCGTTACAGCACTTGAGTTCGGAACTGCTGCCATATACTCTCTGCTTCAACGCTATGGTAACTGATGAGCGAAACAGGATATCGATTGCATTCAACATTGGGAATAAAGCTTCACTACCTTTGACCTGCACGTTTTTAATAGATATGATTAAAGCCAACAATTATATATCTATCGTTTAAAACGTTACTTACAGAGTCGTAAGACGGCATTAAATATTGAAATAGGAGGCCATGATGGAGGAGAGTCGCTTATCGTACCATAGCTCAATACGCACCTTGTATAACAGAATCAAGCAGGATGGCATCACCAATATCTGGGATCGCTACGAAGCTCAAGGACTGGGAGCTAACCCCGACCAGCGTTGTCCTTTTTGTCAGGCAGGTGTCCGCTGCGATCTATGTTCGAATGGCCCCTGCCGAGCAGATGCCGGCAAAGATAAGCGGGGTGTTTGTGGCATAACAGCGGACGGCATGGCAATGCGCATGATGTTACTTCGAAATGTAATGGGGGCATCCACCTATCATTACCATACCGAGCAGACCATTAAAACGCTGTGGGCTACAGCCATTGGACATACGCCTTTCTCCATCATCGAAGGTAAAAAACTGAAATGGTTTGCGGACCGATTGAACATAAGTACAGCCGGATCATACAAACAGATAGCCAAGCGCCTGTGCAGATTGGTGGAAGAAGATTTCAACCGTAAGTACGATGAGCCAAGCCTTATCGTAAAGGCACTGGCCCCCAAAGAACGGCAGGATCTATGGCACAAAATGGGCATTTTCCCCGGCGGCATATACGGTGAAATGATGTTTGCCACCAGCTCGTGTCTTACCAATGTCGATGGATATTATCAGAGCCTCGCTTTAAAGGCGATGCGCTTGAGCATTGCTATGGCCTATCAAAGCCAGATGGTTAATGAATCATGTCAGGATATTTTATTCGGCATACCGAGACCGCATAAGATGCGCGTTGATCTCGGTGTTCTCGATCCTGATTACGTCAACGTTTTGCCCAACGGGCACGAGCCGTTTCTGGGTTTTGCCATGGTTCAATTAGCCCGTACCGAAGAGTGGCAGAACAAGGCCAGGGCTGCTGGAGCCAGGGGACTGCGCGTGATCGCCAATATCGAAACCGGCCAGGAGATGATACAGCGCTGGCAGATGGACGACGCGTTTTATGGTTTTACCGGGAACTGGATTTTTCAGGAGACGGTTTTAGCATCCGGTTGTGTTGACCTGTTTGCCTGCGATATGAACTGCTCAATGCAGATCGATCCTATTTACGCCGAAAAATACAGGTTTAAATTGATCCCTGTAAGCCAGCTTGTAGCTTTCGAAGGCATCAGCAAACGCATTGATTATATCCCTGAAAATGCGCGTCAACAGGCGGCGGAATTGCTGGAGATGGCAATCGAAAATTACAGCTGTCGAAGACGCGAGATCAAACCGATAACCGGTTTGCCCATGCATGAGGCTATAGTCGGCTTTTCCAGTGAGAGCATCCAGGATGCCCTCGGTGGGTCACTCGTGCCTCTTATTAATACAATCAAAGACGGCACGATACGGGGAGTTGCCGGGCTTGTATCCTGCACAACCCTGCGTGACCACGGTAACGATGTCCATAGCATAGCTGTCGCCCGTGAACTGATTAAACGTGATATCCTTGTTTTATCTCTCGGTTGCGGTAATGCTGCCATGCAAGTAGCCGGACTATGCTCAATCGAAGCATCCGAACTGGCAGGCCCGGGATTGAGTTCCCTGTGTAAAAAATTAAATATTCCCCCGGTTCTCAGTTACGGTACATGCACCGATACTGGCAGGCTGGCCGACCTGCTGGCCACCATAGCCGACGGCCTGGGAGGTATATCGGTAACCGATCTTCCGGTTGCTGCTGTGGCACCCGAATATATGGAGCAAAAAGCTACAATCGATGCTATCTTTGCACTGGCCTTCGGACTATATACTTATGTCAATCCAATACCAACCGTAACAGGAGGCCCCAATCTGGTCAGGCTGTTGACTCAGGACTTGCCATCCATAACTGGAGGATTATTGAACGTTGAAAAGGATGCATTGAAAGCAGTGGATGGTATTGTTGACCACATTGAAGCAAAGCGCAAAAAGCTGGGTATATAGATACCGCCCTCATCTACTATATTTTCAGCCCGGTCAGGTAGCCCTCACGCACCGCATCATAAATACGCCGTGGCCCTGCGGCATCTCCAATACAGTGGATTTGCTGTATTTTTCCCTTTAATTCATCTGCAAGGCTGTTATCAGCCCTGTATCCCACCGCGATTATAACGGTATCCGCCGGGATGTTCTGCCGTTTACCGTCGCCTGTTGTCACCAGTACACTGCCATCAAGTATAGCCTCACATCTTGCTTGAGTTAACAGCAATACCTTTTTATTGCGCAAATCATCCATCAGCCTGCGTCTGACCATTGTATACATGTCGTTGGCCATGCGCTTCAATATTTCTATCACTGTAACCTGTTTGCCCTTCTCTGCAAGGTAGTTTGCCGTTTCACATCCCACGGTTCCTCCCCCGATAATCACCACCCTCTTACCGGCCTCTTTCTTACCGGACAGTATATCCTCGGCTAAAGCCACACAGGGCTTATCAATTCCCATAATATCCGGCCTGATGCTTATCCCGCCAGTAGCAATAACTACGCTATCCGGCTTGAGTGCCAAGACGGTTTCGGATGAAGCCTTTGTATTGAGCCTGATTTCCACACCTGCTTTTTCAATCTGTCCTATCAGGTACCGCATCCAGGGTAAAATATCAGCCTTATGTGGAGGAATAGCCGCAATATTTAGTTGCCCTCCGAGCAGGGAATTCTTTTCTAAAAGCGTAACCTGGTGCCCGCGAAGCGCAGTAACCCGGGCGGCTACCATACCGGCCGGACCACCACCCACAATTACCACCTTCTTTCTTCCCTCAGCCGGCTTTATCCTGTATTCCCTTTCGTGACTGAGTACGGGATTGACCGTGCAGGTTACTCTGAAATTTGCCTGGCCAAACATCCCTGCCCTGCGATCTATGCATTCAAGGCAGCAGATACACGTATTGATCTCATCCTCACGGCCCTCGGCTATTTTATTGGGTAGTTCGGGGTCCGCCAGCAACCTTCTTCCTATTGCGATAAAGTCCGCTTTTTCTTCCTGCAAAATCTTTTCGCCGATTTCCGGTCCTAGCCGGCCGACCGCTATTACCGGAACATTAACCACCCCTTTAATCTCCGCCGCCAGAGGCACCAGAACACCTTCCGTGTCAGCAATCGGTGCTCTGGTTACAAATGATCCGGCGGCATATCCGGAGACATGGATTGCCTGAGCTCCGGCTTTTACAGCCATTTGAGCGTACTGCTTGGCCTCATCTATCGTAACTCCACCCTCTACACCCCATTCCTGACCGTTAAGACGTACCCACAGGGGAAAATCTTTTCCCACCCCTCTTCTTGCCGCCTTCAGTATCTCGGTCATTAATCGGCCCCGATTCTCAATGCTACCCCCGTATCTGTCTTTCCGCTGGTTGGTAGCGGCAGATAAAAAAGCCGCAATCAGATATTGATGGGCAGCGTGGATTTCAACTCCATCGAGACCTGCCTGCTTGGCCCTTCCGGCCGCTTCCCCGAACCATTGCACTATATTCTTGATGTCTCTTTCTGTCAGCTCATGCGGTGGATTACCGGGGGTGCCCATCACACGGCTGGGCACTACCAAAGCGGAAGGACCCACCTGTACGAACCTTCCGTCACGGGTTTCCATTGTTGAGTGTTGAAGCTGAACAGCGATTTTAGCGCCATGTCTGTGAACGGTTTCTGCCAGCCTCCGCCATCCCGGCAGGTAGCGGTCGTCACCCAGAGAAAGCTGATGAGGGCCGGTGCACTGCAGCCCCGGCGCTGTTGCTTCAACAATTATCAGGCCTACGCCACCCCTGGCTCTTGCCTCATAATAATCTAAGGTATTATCACTGACCGAACCGTCCTCTTCAGCAAACATAGTCGCCATAGGAGGCATAACTATTCGATTCCGTAACTGGAGCTTGCCTATATATGCAGGTTCAAAAAGCTTCCGATACAACTGGTCTTTCATTTCGTTTTTCCCTTTCGTGGATTACCCGATTTTTCTTGCAGGAAATCAGCGCTATGTTAAAGCGGATATTCCTCGATGTCAAGGCAGGTTATGCCGGCATAGAGCCAAGCTTCGCTGAGCATTCGGCTTCCGGCAGATTTGACGCTAACGCCATACGATGTCATAATGTACACAGGCAGTTATTAAGCCTGCTTAATTTGGAATATAATTATGGATACTGAGAGAACGCAGGAATATCTGGAAGCCATATACAAAAGGCAACAGGATGAAACGCCTGTAAGCACGTCATCACTTGCCGAAGATCTGAAGGTATCGCAACCTGCGATCACCGATATGCTCAGGTCTCTGGAAAGCAGGGGGTTAATCAATTATACACCGGGCAAGGGTGCATATTTAACCAGTCTGGGAAATGAAAAGGCGCTGGGGGTAATACGAAGGCATCGCCTGTGGGAAAGGTTTTTAACAGATGTACTCGGGATGGAATGGGATAAGGTTCATGATCAGGCCTGTTTGCTGGAGCACGTAACATCACCCGAGGTCGAAGAAAAATTGGCCGATCTCCTGGGTAACGTGGATACCTGTCCCCACGGGCATTCTATACCGGATAAAGATGGTCATATTAAAAAAGAAGATTTAATGCCACTGACTGAATTCACTCTCGGAGAAAAGTTGATTCTCATCAGAGTAAATAAAGAAGATGCCGCTTTATTAAGCCGACTTGACAGGCTTGGCCTTCAACCACCGGCTGTTGTGCGCATAATCAGTAAAAATAAAAACGGTGCAATTGAAGTAGAGATTGGCAGTAACAGGATCGAACTTGATAGAGAAACTGCTATTGCTCTACTAGCCAGACCCTATAAAGAGGAAAAAGAATCAAAAGCGGAGGAGATGCCGCTTTCACAGCTTTTACCCGGCCAGACCGGCGTCATCAAGGCCATTGAAGGAGGGAGAGGTAAGCTGGGTCGCTGTTTTTCTCTTGGTTTCACACCGGGTACCCGCCTCAAAATGCTGGAAAATTACAGCCGTGGCCCCGTGCTGGTGAAATTGCATGATACGGAGGTTGCACTGGGAAGAAAGATGGCCAACCACGTCATCGTAGTTAAAGACAACCATGGGAGCTGATGGATAAATCATCAAAATATATCACCGTGGCGCTGGCCGGCTCACCCAATGTAGGTAAAAGCACCATATTTAACCTGCTAACAGGGCTATCCCAGCATGTCGGTAACTGGCCCGGTAAGACTGTCGAACAAAAAACGGGTATTTGTCGCCATGGAGATATCACTCTTAATATCATCGACCTTCCGGGTACCTACAGTCTGACAGCCAACTCTCTTGAGGAGCAAATTGCCCGAGATTACCTGATTAAGGAAAAACCCGACGTTGTAGTGGCTGTGATTAATGCCGCCAGCCTGGAACGTGGTCTATACCTTGTAGCCGAACTAATAGAGCTCGCACCCAGGATAATAATTGCGCTCAATATGATCGATGTAGCCCGGCAGCAGGGTATTAAAATTGATATTGAAGCTCTATCCTCGGCACTTGATATACCGGTTATCCCCGTTATAGCCACCCGGAACCGAGGCTTAATGGAATTGGTAAATCAGATCATAGCTGAATATGAACGCCCATTCGAAAAACGTTTACTGAAACATGTTGAATACGGTAGTTCGGTGGAGAAAATTATAGATATGGTAGCCGAACTGCTGACACCTGATATAATCGATCCATACCCCCGTCACTGGGCGGCTATGAAACTGTTGGAAGGCGATGAGCAGATTAAAAACATCGTTCAGAAGAGCATTACCGCGGAAAAGAAACCCCGTCTTGAAACCATCCTTCGTGCCAATGAATCCGCCGCTCTTACTATTGCCACCCTTCGCTTTGAGTGGGTCACAAAATTATCTGCAGTTGCTCAGGAGAAACCCCCTCTCAGCCGTGTTTCACTCACCGAAAAGATCGACCGCGTAGCCACACATCCAATCTGGGGCCTTATTTTTTTGGCAACAGTACTGGCAGGCATATTCGGGCTGGTGTACAGCATAGGCATACCGCTGCAAAATCTGCTAGAAGATATGCTAATTCATAGAAGCCAGGAATGGATTTTGTCCTCACTTTTCGGGGTGCCCGACTGGCTAAGACATCTGCTGGCAGATGGATTACTCGGTGGTGCGGGCATAGTACTTACCTTCATCCCGCTGCTCTTTATCTTTTTTTTCGTATGGGCAATGATAGAGGATTCAGGTTACACAGCCAGGGCGGCTTTTGTTACAGACCGGTATATGCACGCTATCGGCCTGCACGGTAAATCGATGCTTCCACTCTGCCTGGGATTCGGTTGCAACGTTCCCGCTGTATTTGGTACCCGGATAATTGATTCTCCACGTGCCCGATTACTGACTATATTGCTTGCTCCATTGATACCCTGCGCCGGCAGAATGTCGGTGGTAGCTATCATAGCTGCCGCCTTCTTCGGAAACCATGCCTTTCTGGTTTATTGGGGATTGCTGATCTCCAATCTGTTAATCCTTCTTGCTATCGGCTTTGTGCTCAACCGTTTTATCATGCACGGAGAAGAGGAGGTCCTGATTATGGAACTCCCCCTCTATCATATACCCGATCTGAGGCTGGCGGGCATAATTACCTGGCATAACCTAGTGGCTTTTATCAAGCGTGCCGGCACCGTTATCCTTCTCGTCTCATTATTTGTATGGCTCTTATCGGTAATACCCGAAGGCAATATAGAAAACAGTCTGCTGGCCGCCTGCGGCAGGCTGCTTGAGCCGCTCGGCCGGCTAATCGGACTTAACTGGCAGATGATGATAGCTCTGATCTCAAGTTTTGTAGCCAAGGAAAATACCATAGCCACACTCGGTGTAATGCTAGGCGAAGGCGGAAATGGATTTACGAACAGTCTTTCTACTATACTTACACCATCTGGAGCACTGGCTTTCCTCGTACTCCAGATGCTTTTTATCCCATGCATTGCCACCACAGGTGCCATCAGAAGCGAAACTGGAACCTGGCGCTGGCCGCTCTTCAGTATCGCCTTACAACTTATCGTTTCGTTTGCAGCAGCCATAGTTGTTTACCGGGTAGCCCTTCTGATTATGTCCTGAAAATAACAACCGCTCGAGGCTAAATCAAATCTCAATCGGTACACCCTCTTCGGGTAATATGGTCTGAATCCCTTTATCTTTCAGGTTCTCACAGTAAAATTCGGGATACTGGCAATGGACAGGTACCAGAATCTGAGGCTTAATCGATTTTACCATGTCCAGCAGGTCGGTCCCGCAGGCGTGACCTGAGGCGTGTAGCCCTTCCTGCCCTTCAGGTATCTGCCACTCTCCCCCGACCTCTACAGGCAAACCCACATATTCGAATTTAAAATGATCAAGCCAGTTGCGCAGACGTCGAAAATCTATTTCCTGTTCTTCGTCATGAGGCTCACTGGAACTGTAAACGTACAGCCCGCCAGGATCAGGACGGATGCCCGGCAATTCATTGATATCAAAGAAACTGAAGCACATTATATAAGCGCTTTGCTCCTTCCTAACATCTTCTGCCAGCACCACTTTGTCATTATAATCGGCAAACAGGTTGCGGAGCCAGAGCGGAGGAGATTTGCTGGCCGTTGTTTCCTGGTATATTACCAGATTCTCATCCAGTGCTATATCAGGTATCTCCGGCTCCAGCAATCTCACCGTCCTCAGCAAATAAGCATCCTTGGCCAGGATAGCTAACTTCCTACCCGTACGTCGGGCAATTTCCAGAAAGGTGAGAAGACGGTCTACATCCCTTGCAGAAAAATCCGCTATCACCAACCCTTTTGCGCAGCTTATAAATCTCAGAGCATTTTCGTAAACCGTATCTTCAGAAACATTGGCTGTTCGGAATATATTGGTTCCTTCAATTATCATTGCCCGGGGATTGAGTTTTTCCGCCCTGCTAATAAATGCTCGGGTCAGATCTCCGCGTTTACCATGTGATCGTAGATCTCCGCTGTAAACAATCCAGCCACTACTTGTATTTACAGCCCAGGCGCAGGCACCCGGAATAGAATGATCTACCGGGAAACAACGCAGCTCAAAATGACATTTGTTATGAGTATCAAAGGATGATGATCGTATCTTTTTCTGTCGACTGGTTCTTTCCCAGAACCCCGATAACCAGAACTGAATGGCCATATCATCAAGTTTCTTCATCTCCTCATCCGGTATGTGGAATCTACGCTGGCACTTATCATCAGAAGATGATATTAAGGCTTTTTGTTTCCACCCCGGTGGGCACGAAGGAACAACCGGGGTGTAGTAACAAACCTGCTGATCAAACGCTGCGGTACCTGAATCTTGTATAGCTTTAGCAATAAAGGCAGTCAAAGCTGTTGAATAAACCGGCACCTCAGGTCTGATAAATGAAATATGTCCCGAATGATCCAGATGGGCATGTGTAAGCAATATTCCTTCCAGACCCATTATCTTTCGAGTCGCAAGATTGCAAACATTCCCCCATATATCAAGGTTTTCTAGATCATCACGGTAGATACCCTGCAAAGGTGGCAGTAATCCAAGGGTAAGAAAATCGATTAATCCTGCACCGCTTCGCGGCTTCAGATATTCTTCATAATACCGTTTATATCGCGCATATGGTAAGCCGTAATCGAGGAAAAGGCTATGTTCGCCCTCCTCCAGTAATATCTTGTTACCTCCTATTTCTTTTATGCCGCTATAAACGGTAAGCCTGACCACGTCACTCCTCGGCAATCGACTTCCTGATTTTCATAATCATTTCGGGCACATCTATTTTCATCGGGCAGCGTATCTTACAACGTCCACATGTCAGACACGTGTATGCCATTGATGAAGCTTTCTCGATATTTTTGCTTATCTCCGCCGCCCACACCGTACCAATGCCGGCAAAATATTTATCCCCGAAATATCCGGCTGTTAAGCTGAAAACAGGGCACTCGTATAGGCAGCCGCCACAGCGTAGGCAGTAGAGCGCCTGCCTCAATACCGGGTCTTCAGCCAGCTTTACTCTTCCTCCATCCAGGAAAATCACATGTAGTTCTCTAGGTCCATGCGCTCCATACGTTGTAACCTTTTCTATATCGCCTGTTTTGCTCGGACCGGATATCAGACTGACATAAGAGGGAATGGCATAGTTGGCATATCGCCATGTTACCTCAGACACCTTGAAGGCATCTTCCAGAGTTGGTACCAGCTTCTCCATTCCTACCAGAGCGATATGAACGGGCGGTGCACTGGTAGCCAGCCTGATATTTCCCTCATTTTCGATTAGAAAAAGCGTGCCTGTATCGGCTGAGACCACATTGGCACTGCTTATGCCTACATCGGCCCGGATAAATTTATCGCGCAGTAGTTCCCGTGCGGTAGCAACAAGCGTTGGTATATCCGTTGGAAGCTCCCGGCCGATTATCTTTGAAAACAGGCTGGCCACATCTTCTCGCGGCACATGGATAGCCGGTGAAAGGATATGCATAGGCCTCGATCCCAGTTTCTGAATAATAAACTCACCCAGATCTGTCTCGTAAACTTCGTTACCTTCCTGCTCGAGATGTTCTCTTAGGCCAATTTCTTCAGCTGTCATGCTCTTGGCTTTGACCACCAGCTTGCCCCTTCCAATCAGCTTACTTATTATCGTCAACGCCTCATCAGCAGTCATAGCAATATAATATTTACCCTTGTTTTCTTCGATATTTTTACCGGCCTCTTGTGCCAGATCATACATATGCTGAATTGCATATTGCTTGATTTTTAATACCTCTTCCGCCATTTTTATAGTGTGCGGATATTTTTTAAGAGCATTATTTGTGTTCTGCCGATAACTGCTTATTGCTCGGGAAAGCGCCAGTTTGATTCTGCTGTTGGCTAAAGCCGCCTTTAGTTCTTTACGATATTCTTTTTGCATTGTATTGTTCCTTTTTTATGTTCAATTATATAATAGCTCTTGCTACCAGGGTTGCCAGATCAAGTACTTCGATATTTTCCCTTTTTGTTCCTTTGAGACCACTTCTCAACTGCAGCATGCAACCCGGGCACTGGGTAACTATTATATCGGCGCCTGTGGCTATCAGTTCTTCTATGCGGTTGATAGAAAGGCTATAGCTTATATCGGGGAAAACAACCTCAAAACCTCCACCCCCTCCGCAGCAGGTTGACCATTCACCGGATGTCCACTGAGCCTCAACCAGTTCCAGATTTTTTATTGACTTTAACACCCGGCGGGGTTGCTCAATCAAACCCATATACCTTCCCAACTGACACGGATCATGATAGGTCACTTTGACGCTCTGCGGGTATTCCAATTTTATACTGGATATGTTATCTGCCAATACCTCGATAAAATGTTTCACTTCAATAGTTTTTTCCGGTAATATCTTACCGGCAAGATCGCGCAATGCGTACGTACAGGAAGGCACAATGCTTATTATCCGACGTACCCCCGCGGCTGCAAATCTCTCATAAGCCTGACGCACTACCAGGGCATAATCCTGCTGAAATCCCGAATGATAAAGGGGGGCGCCACAGCAGGGCTCATCCTGACCGAGATAACCAGGCTCAATTCCAATAGCTTTCAATACGTTGATAGCGTCTTTCAAAATATTATCCGCCTTTTTAGACTGCCTTGACAGGGCCGATCCCAGCAGTCTGGTTGCATCTATTCCAAATTTCCTGGGGATGCTGGACATCAGCATAGGTAGATCGGGGTTATCGGTCATTTTATCTGCGGTTTTTATCACATTTACCAGCGGCTCCAGCATATCAGCATACTGGTAACCGCATCCGGCGAAAAACAGTGTGGATTTATCTTCAGAAAATTTGATGCCGCCTGCCCATCCGGCCCTGTATGAGGCCGGCAGACCGAGTATATTGCCTTTATTTTTGATATTATCGGCAATATATGTCAATCCCGAAGGCACAAGCTGTCGTCCTTTATAACCCATTTCTTACCACCTCTCTAATATATTTTTCAAGCTGAATCTATCTCAACCCGGCTGAAATAACAGAAGTAAACCAGCAAAGAAAAGCAATACATAAACCAGGAATTTAAAAACCACGGCCCTGAACTTCATTGAGTTCCCCAGTATTATGCCGGCAATCAATCCAGGTAAAACTATGCCCGTTGTGGTAATTGTATTGACATTAATCAACCCCGATGCATAAAGGTTAAAAAACAGTACCAGGTTTAAAATCAACCACAGCATGGAAATGGTTGCCCTGAATTCGGCAGGCTCTTTTAGTTCACGGCTTGAATAATATATGATAAGCGGACTACCGGTAGCATAAATGCCATGAAATAACCCTCCCACAATCAATATAGGCCATCCCAGATATTTCGGAAGGCTGCCTCCCGCTGACCTCGTACGATAAATCAAAAAGATCTCCATGATTGAAACCGCCATGACGAAAAGACCCAGTAAAATAAGCAATTGTTTGTAGCTGGCAACCTGAGTTCTATAATAAATACCTGCGATCATTCCCACAGCTACCGCCGGCATAATGTTCATTAATAATGCACGCCACTTTAGGTGGCGGATCCATCGTGCGACCAGCCAGCAGCTCTGCAAAAAACCCAGGATAACCACCACGGGGAGCAGGGCATTTATGGGGAATATATAAACTCCCAGAGCCATGGTGATAAGCGATGCACCGAATCCCAGTACCGTCTCAACCGTATGCGCAAATACCAGAACGAGCACGAGCAGAAAGATCTGAATTAACAGGGGGTTAATGATATTATCCATTATCGATTTAAAGCAGTCCTATCCAAAACCAATTTTATGTGTGCCCCATGAATATTATAGCTTTAATTATATGGATGCTGATTATACCGCTCATAGTTGTTGTGGATTAATTCGTACGCCCGGCCGGTCCCAATCCACTGCGCTCCAACCAGGCATCTTCAGCATGCAGATAACCCAGTATGGCCATCTCGCCAACGAACCTTATTGGCTCCGGTGGCCATTTGAAAACTTTGCGGTTAACCGGAAAACATTCGGTCCACTCTGTCTTTCGCTCGAGCAGGAGGTCGGCCATAACCTGACCGTTCAGATGCGTGAGCGAGACCCCATGCCCCATACATCCCAGACTATATACCGAGCGCTTATCCTCCAGATAGCCCAGTGCGGGCACCATGTCCATGGGCACGGATACAGGCCCACCCCAACGATGGGTAATCTCAATATCTTTAAGACAGGGATAGAACTCACCTATGTCGTTTTCAAGCTGTGCAAAGATTTTAGGATTGATATCATAATCCATGCCCGATCCGTACTTAACAATCACATCCCGCCCACCCATCAACAGGCGGTTATCCGGTGTAAGCCGGTAGTAGTGCACCAGATTACGGTAGTCCTCGATACCCTCACGCCCCTTCCATCCTATTTCATCCAGTTGTGCTTTTTTCAGCGGCGCAGTTAAAACTATATAAGTCCATACCGGCTGTTGCATAGCCTTCAATTCGGGTATGGCCAGTGAATAGGCATTGGTAGCCAGGGCAATTTTTTCAGCCGTTACCGTACCCTGAGGCGTTCTGATAACAAAATTCCGGGTAGTACGTTTTATCTCGATAACCGGTGTCCTTTCATATATTTCAGCGCCATACTGGAGTGCAACCCTTTTCATTTCACGTGCCAGTTTGGCCGGATTAACCAGTGCGCATCTCGGCTCCCACCACGCTCCCAGATAAAGAGGAGAATTAACCCGCCGGTGGACATCATCCGCCTCTATCCAGTCAATGCCGGTCAATCCGAGTTCTTTGACCAGTTTTACCTCATCTTTAATGCGTTTCACATATGCAGATGTTGTTGCTACTCTGAGAAAACCTGGCCGCTCATAATCACATTGCAGCCCGTGTTCTTCTACCAGTTCGCCCACCAGGTCAACGGCCCGTTCCATATAATGATGTGCCTGCCTGGTTTTCTCCGGCCCGAAAAGCATCCTGGTTATAGACATCATCAGTCCAAATGTAGTCATGGCAAATCCGGCGTTCCGGCCTGAAGCACCGTAACCTATAACATACCCCTCAAGAACAGCCACTTTGAGCGAGGGTTGAGCTTTCTTAAGGTAGTAGGCAGTCGATATACCGGCAAACCCCCCGCCTATAACAGCCACATCACATCTTAAATCGCCTTCAAGTTTTGGGTTTTCTTTATAGGGCCCCGAGCTACCTAACCAGAAGCTTTTTTCTGCATAATCTTCTACCATCACAACCTCCTTATCTGTTAACCTTCAACTACTGAGAAACGGTGAATAATATACATCAAACCATTTCAGCTTTCAATTTAATTAATCTTAGGCATGATCATTTTATAAGGTTATCAATTGCCTCAATAACACATGCCAGTGGCCCCTTAAAATCGGCAGGGGGAACGTCATCGGTATTATCACCGATCACCCGCCGGCTTACTTCAAGGGGTTTTTCCACCTTTCTAAGACTATCGTCGGTAAGATATGTTCTCATGCCGATTTTGGCAGCAATCATGTCATTGGCAGGGTCATCACCTACCATCAGGCAGTTCTGTGGGCTTTCACCTATTAAACTGCAAATCTGTTGATAATAGTCCAGTCGGGGTTTACAGTACGTCATATTGTCTATATGGGTTACCAGCTCTATTTCAAAGTCATTCAGCCCGACCCATGACAATCTGCGCATCTGCGCTGACAGCGGCCATATAGGGTTTGTGGCAATCACAATCCTGAGCCCTTTTTCCTGGATATAAGCAAAAACTTCATGGGCACAGTCCGGCCTGGCCACCGGATATTTAAATTTATCAAAATCTTCATTATAGAATCTTTCAAATCTGCTCCAGATTTCGCCCTGGGTGAGAGAAATGCCCGCAGAGAATGAGTTTAGAAAGCGCTGTCTGTTGATCATTGAACCATCGTTATTTTGCATTTCCATAGTAGCCCTCCATAGCTTCTCGGCAAACTTATCAGCAGGTATAACATCCGAAAATTTTTCGGCTACACTGTTAAAGTAGCTTCTGACAAAGGTGACCTCATCGAAAATAATAAGAGTATTATCCAGATCAAACAGAATGGCTTTCAGCATATATTTACGACCCGAACGATAATTTTACGAGATGTATGGAGAAAAATCTAATCGCACCTGACATTCCCCGGTCTGGAACCTAAGGAAAATCGTTAAATGAAAAAAGCTATATGATACACGTCAACAGGTTCTGCCTGCAGATAAAACAAAGAGCCGGTTAATACGGCCTGTTAAGACCAGCCATCGTATTCGTCCAGCACATCGAGGATAATGTCTTTGCCCTTTTCAGTGCTGCCCCAGTAGGCTTGCGTAGTTCTTGGAGATCGGTATTTTTTAAAAAGTGCCATAATAGTATCGCGGAAAGCTTTTTCATTTGTAGCAGATACAGTAACCACCGTCTGAGTGATTTCTTCCAGGGTACTATCCATGGTCTCTTCACGAATCACATCGCCGTCCCTCTGGAGATTTTTAGCAACGATTTCTTCGAGAGATATATTTACTCCATATTTTTTTGCTATTTTATCCAGATCTTTTTTAATGATGGGAACATTCGGTCCACAGGCAGGCCCCAGCGGCAGCCATCTGAGCTTAGCCATTATCTCTTCCATGATTATTTTCTCTCCTCCGGCGTAATATACTGGCGTTCGATGTTCAGAAAGTCCTTATACTTTTTACGCTTTTCCTTTAGAATCGGCCATGTCCGTATGAAGAAATCTTTGGATGGTTTTATTTCGTAGGTGTAATGACGGTACGCCGTTTGCTCCGCAAATCGCGCCCAATCTATCTCTTTTTCGTTAAATTCGACTTTTATCTTGCCATTTACGATAGAGAGTTTTGCTCTTATGCCACAGGTCGGGCATTCAACCGTCTCGTTATCTTTGAATATATGTATGTTTCGACCGTGACATACGGGACATAACCCTTCTTCACCCAGATACTTATGGTCGCCGGTTTTTATCGCGTTGGCCACTTCCCTGCCGATCTTTCTGGCCTTACTTAATGCCCTTTCATCGTTCGATGCCTCGGCCATTGCCTGAATGTGAATGGCTACTTGATCGACGATATCCATACCCAGCATTTTCAGTAATATCGTAGGTTCAAGAAACGCATATTGTATCCATCCGCGTGTGGCATAGGGTATGATTACACCAGCAGGTCTGCCCCGTATCTGAGATGGCTGGCTTGAAAGCACGAAGAGACGATCGATAAATTGTTTTACAATCGCCGGTACCTCAAGTATATAACACGGCGCACCGAAGATTATGCCGTCATGCTGATACATTTGATGCAGTAAAAAATCGTGGTCGTCCTTGTCTTTAAGTTTGCATCCTCTGCCCATAAACATGCAGGTCGCGTCCCCCTCGCAGGGCAATATCCTGTAATCCGTCCATCTAACGATGTCAACTTCCGCCCCCTGCTCCTGCGCCGCCATCAGCGCCTCTTTGACAAGTATTTCGGTATTTCCCAGACGCCGGCAGCTTGCTACAATGCCCAATATCTTCATAGCCAATGCCCTCCTTTGATAAAAATTCCACAGAATAGCAGGACTAAATAACAGGCATACATTTTATCCCGCACAATTTTAAAGCCGATTTTATAACCCCACCACGGACAAGTCAATTATCGTTCCTAACATAAAGACCCCTCAGCAAGAGCTGCTCGTAAATTAAACAACATTTCCATTAAAAAGTTGAATCAGCTAAATTTCTATCCGGCTAAGCTGTATAATGTTTTGCAGGGTCTTTCTATTTCAAAATTAATTAGTCGGAGATTAAAACCCTATGGATACTACCGCTGATCCGGGTACTGCCAGTGCGTTTCACCGTATTAGATATAGACAATTAACAATATCACAAAGTTACAGTTTTTAATACAGATCGACAATTAAAAATTAAATAAATTAATAGGAGGCAAATCATATGGCTGAAAATCAATCTATACTTCTGGAAAAACGAGACCAAATAGCCTACATTACCTTTAACCGGCCTGATAAATTAAACGCGATAAGATGGGAGGATTATATATTACTGTATGACCTGTTCAAAGAATGTGAAGATGATAAAAATATCCGGGCGATTATCCTTACCGGCAAGGGTAAAGCTTTTTCTGCAGGCGATGATATAGATGGGTATCCCGGTTCCGGGCAGGAATCCGTGATAATGGGAAATCCCGGCATCGGTCTAATTGTGCAGGGCAAATATCTCGATGCAGTGCTGTCAGGGTACCAGGATTATCTGCAGAAGACCTGCATGATGATTATGAACTCGGGAATCGTCACAATTGCCGCCGTCAATGGAGTATGCTGGGCTCCTGAAATACTTTACGCTATGGACTTTGTCATCGCCGCCGACGTCGCAACGTTCGCCCAGGGAGATGTCCGCAACGGTATCTGCCCTGGAGGCGGTTCCACCCAGATCCTTCCACGTTTGCTGGGAAGGCGCCGTGCAATCGAATTTATCCTGAGCTCAAAGGAATTCACCGCTCAAGAAGCCTACAGGTTGGGTATTGTGAACAAAGTTGTACCCCTATCCGAATTAATGAATGAAGCAGAGGCTCTGGCTAAACATATGATTGCCAGGCCTTACAGCTCCATTAAGCTGGCTAAAATGGCAATTACCAAATCTCAGGACCTGTCTTTAACCGATGGTTTAGCACTTGAAGGGTGGTATAGCTCCATATCAATTCAAAGTGAGGCCTTTCAGACGTTCTATAAAAAATTCAAGGAACGAAAGAAACAGAAATAATTTTAATATGGGTCTATAGAACAACGTGCTCCCAGCCATAATCCCATGTCCCATCGGGCGATTTCTATTGACAATTAACCTTTGCCGGCTGAGAGTATAAAAAGCCATCTCATGTCAAAAAACTTTTAGAAAATGCAGCCATGCGAAAGTGGGCAGCCAGGAGAATAGTAACTGTTGCACTGTTCTTGATTACTTTTATCCTGTTGGCCAGTATGCAGCCGTTTTTTTCGGTGTTCAGACTTATTTTGGGATCAATCCGCTTATCATTTTGCTTCCGATTTCTTTTATTTGCATAATACTGATGTGCCTTCATCTATATCAAAATTGGCCGATTATGCTCTCCTGGTTCAAGAAAAGCCCCGATAAAAATAAACAAAAAGATAAAATACAGAGAATGGTTATTTTGATAGCGTTCATCTTGATTCTCGGTTATGACATTTCAAGCGCATGGTATTATGCACTAAAAGTTGGAATTGCCGGAGCACCTATTGAAACTATTCGACTCTGGAGCTGGGTCGCTACACTATTACTTATTATCCACGTTTGGCAACGCTGGAAACTTACCTTTTCCTATTTCAGGTGGAGAAGCAAAAAGAAACCTGAACAGTAGAATAAACTATATTTCAAGCATGGGCGGCATATTCACAGGTCAGTTAAACTGATATTGCACCTTTTTTATTTTATTAATTCATCAGTAAATACATTGCCTAAATTTGATCGATGCCTTGATAATCACTGAGGAAGTTGCTACAATCTACATTTGCGACAGACAAATATGCCTTTAAGGTATATCAATAATGATGGGAGGTTATTATGCAGCAGAAAGAAGGTAATTTTAAAGGCACGGGAAACTACACACTCTACTGGAAAAGCTGGTTGCCGGATGATAAACCCGTAGCGGTCATCTTAGTTGCACACGGTTTGGGCGAGCATATCAACCGCTATACCAATCTTATCAACGATGTTGTTCCTCTCGGTTTTGCCGTCTGTGGCCTCGATCATCAGGGACACGGGAAATCCGAGGGAATACGTTGTTACGTAGACCGTTTTCAGGTTTATATAGATGATTTGAAAACCTTTTATGAAATGGTAAAGAAGGAATATGCCGGTTTGAAGATCTTCTTACTGGGCCATAGCATGGGTGGCTTGATCGCTGCAGTTTATGCCGAACAGCACCAGCAGGATATCGATGGTCTGATACTATCTGCACCACTGCTGAAAGCCGGTGAAAGTGTCTCCCAGGGCACGATTACCGTTGCAAAAATACTATCAGCCATCCTTCCTAAAATGGGTGTTCAGACACTTGATTCTACCTATCTGAGCCATGATAAAGCAGTAGTCGAAGCCTATGATAGTGATCCACTGGTCTACCGTGGTAAAATCACTGCACGGCTTGCCTCCGAGCTTTTCACAGCCGTTGCCGAAGCTCAGCAAAAAATGTCATCCATAACTCTGCCACTTTTGATAATGCAGGGCACGGATGATAAGCTGGTAAATCAAGAAGGCGCCAGGATGCTGTATGAGAAGGCCGGGTCTGCAGATAAGACCCTCAAACTATACGAAGGATTCTACCACGAGATATTCAATGAACCTGAACGGAGCAAGGTTTTTGCCGATCTTAATGACTGGCTGAAAAGACATACTTCATAAAACATCCCTGGTTTTTTGCGCAGATTTAATTCAATATAGTTTCTGCCGTAAGCAAAAAAGCTTCCGGCGGAAACGTTTTATTTTCAGGCAATGATTTTCCACCTTCCCTGTTAATTTCATAGTCGTTTTGAAGCCCAGTTTGTTACGATGTTATAATTAGACCGCAACTCCATGAAAATCCCCATCGTGCTGAAAAAACCCGAGATCACTTACCTGCCGGAGGAGGAAAAATACATATGAGATTCTCAATCACGGTAAATATTTGTTTTATTACACTTCTGCTGGTCTTCATGCTGTTCGTGACTGCGTGCAGTGCAGGCTCAGATGTTTATCTGGAAAACGTCAGCATAGGGAATGTAATGGTGGAAGGAAAGCCGGTTACCGGACTGCCAACACAAACGGTAAACATCGTTATCAAAGCCGGCGCAGAAAAAATCCTGATAAGTCAATCGAACGGCAAAACTATCATAAAATTGCAGCCTTCAGGCGCCGTTATCACCAGCAGCAATGAAGGAATCTCCTTCACCGGGGTAAAACCCGATCAGGTTGAAATTAAATGGAATACCGATAACCTCACCAGATAAGAGCTTATGGACATTACAGCAGACCTTAATCCACCACAGAAAGAGGCTGTAGAGTATGCTGGCGGCCCACTCCTGATATTGGCAGGACCCGGCAGCGGCAAAACCCGCGTAATAACACATCGTATTGCCTGTCTGGTTAAAATTTACGGAGTAAGCCCGCATCGTATCATGGCCGTTACTTTCACCAACAAGGCAGCCCGCGAAATGAAGGAACGACTGGAAAAACTCCTTCACCTTGGAGCCGAAGACCTTACTGTTGGCACATTCCACGCTATCTGCGCCCGCATACTTCGCCAGGACGGTAAGCTGGTAGGGCTGGATAACAACTTCGTTATATATGATGAAGAAGATCAGCAGAGTCTGGTAAAGCAGTGTTTAACCGATCTCGACCTCGATTCTAGGCAATATAATCCTCAGAAAATACGAAACGCAATCAGCTATGCCAAAAGCCTCAATCTTACACCATCCGATCTGGCCGCCCGCACAAACAGTCGGTGGGATGACATAGTCTGCCGCATTTACGAGCGGTATCAGGAGCAACTTGGCCAGAGCAATGCCGCCGACTTTGACGATCTTCTGATGAAAGTTCTGTATCTTTTCGATCATCAGCCCGAAATCCTGGAAAAATATAGAAACCGTTATCTTCACTTTCTGGTGGATGAGTTTCAGGATACTAATATCATCCAGTACCAGCTTATCCGCCTGCTGGGAAGCAGACACCGCAATATCTGTGTGGTCGGCGACCCTGATCAATCTATTTACTCATGGCGTTTTGCCGATATACGCAATATACTCAGTTTTGAAAAAGATTATCCGGATGCAAAAGTTATTCTGCTTGAACAAAACTACCGTTCCACCAAAAATATTTTGGAAGCAGCAGCTTCCATCATCTCGGTCAATCAGCAACGTAAAGCGAAGAAATTATGGACAGAGAATCACGATGGAACGCCCGTAACCATAGTCAGAACCTACAGCGAACAGGACGAAGCCCAGTTTGTGGTAAACGAGATATTACAACTCAGCAGGAGCAACGGTATTAAACCCGGCGACTGCGTTGTCATGTACCGTACCAATGCACAATCACGGGCAATCGAGGAAGCATTCATACGCTACGGCCTCAAATATAAGCTGGTCGGAGGTACACGGTTTTACCAGAGACGTGAGATCAAGGATGTACTTGCTTTATTGAGGATTATCCAAAATCCCTTCGATAATATCAGCCTATCACGTATAATAAAATTGCCCGGCCGCGGTATCGGCCAGCGCACCCTGTCCGATCTGACAAACTGGGCCAGAGATAACCATCTTCCTCTTTTTACAACCATCAAAATTGTCAGTGAAGGCGGAGGACCGCCCTTCGGCCAGAAGGTGAGGACAACGCTGGAAGGTTACTACCGCATGTTGAATGATCTCATTATCCAAGGTCAACATCTCGGCGTAGTCGATCTTCTGGGCATGGCGCTGGAGAACTCGGGTTACCGTAATTATATAAGGGAAGAAGACGACGGAGACGAACGCTGGGAGAATATACTCGAGCTGCGCACAGTCGCTATGGATTTTAATGATCTTCCCGCAGGGGAAGGGCTGGTACGATTCCTGGAACAGGTAAGCCTTGTAGCAGACGCTGATGAAATCGAGAGTAAAGAAGACACAACTACATTAATAACATTACATCAGGCTAAAGGCCTCGAGTTTCCGGTTGTGTTTATCATCGGGATGGAAGAGGGGTTGTTGCCACACCGCCGATCCATCGAGGAAGGTGGCGCTGAACTGGAAGAAGAACGCAGGCTGTGCTATGTGGGCATCACCCGCGCTCAAAAGCACCTTTATCTGTTGCATACTGTACACCGCAGCATTTTCGGCAGCAGTTCTGAAAGCATCCCGTCCAGATTCCTGGATGATATCCCTGAGCATCTGATTGAACGCAAGGGTCTGCCTGAAATCGATAGCACCTACAACGGTCACAGTGCCAGATATAAGCGCAGACCGGATGAAGACGAAGGTATAACGGTTACAGAATTGCTGTCTAAAAGACTCCGCCAGCAGAGTCCCTCAAATGATTTACTGCAGATAAGTCCCGGCGATAATATCCGACACAATAAATTCGGCAAAGGACAGGTGATCGGCATTAAATCAGTCGGCAACGACAAAGAAGTTATAATAGCTTTTGAAGACGCCGGAGTTAAAAAGCTTCTTCTCAGTCTGGCTCCTCTGGAAAAACTGTAATTTTTCAGGACAATCATACGCAACATGGAACTGCTAAATGGCCTTAATCCTGAACAACAGGAGGCAGTCCAGTCTGTAGAAGGACCGCTGATGGTACACGCAGGTCCTGGGAGCGGAAAGACACTCGTAATCGTCCGCCGGATCGCCTATCTGATTTGTAAAGCAGGGATAAAGCCACGCAACATCCTGGCAGTTACTTTTTCCAGAAAAGCCGCCAGTGAAATCAAAAGAAGATTGGTTGATCTGTTGGGTAAAGATGCTGTATGCATAAATACCGGTACAATTCACTCTATCTGCCTATCAATATTACGGAGAGAAGGATTGCCCCAATTAGGCAGAGATTTTGATGTCATCGATGACGAAGAACGCGATCGTCTTATTAAAAAATGTGTGGAAAACACCGTATCCGATTTGCAGGAGATCGAATTGCGACGGGTAAGAGAGCTGTTATCCTATGCCAAGACAAACCTTATCGATCCTGAATCAATGCATCCCGGGACCGATAGGCGATTCGATGATATCTCACTGGCGATATATAGAAATTACCACCGCCTACTCAAAGAAAACCGCTCTCTGGATTATGATGACATGCTCGTATTTACTTTCAATCTGCTTCGCGATAATAATGATATCCGCAAAAAATACCAGAAGCTGTATCAATATATTTTAGTTGACGAATTCCAGGACACCAGCAGCCTCCAGTACCGTGTGATTAAACTGCTGGCTGAAAGCCACCGTAATATCTGCGTTGTCGGTGATCCAGATCAAACCATCTATTCCTGGCGCCATGCCAATATAGCCAATATAGAGCACTTCCGTCGAGATTTCCCTGGTACAAGGATTATAGGCATGCAGGATAATTACCGGTCCACCCGAACCATCATCGATGCTGCCAATGCCTTAATCGCCCGCAACCGAATACGAAAAGATAAAAAACTTCATTCACTTCGAAATAAAGGCGAACCCATCATTGTAATCAAACTACAGGATGAAGAAAGCGAAGCCCGATACATCGCAGATGAGATAATCGCAGTGCGTAAACGTCATAATTTGCAGTACCGCGATTTCGCCGTCCTGTATCGCATTAATGCTCAATCCCGCCCTCTCGAAGACATGTTCCTTGCATCCGGGTTGCCGTTCAGACTGGCCACTGGCATGCCGTTCTATAAGAGAAAGGAGATCCAAGACATTGTTTCCTGGCTCCGTACTGTACGCAATCCATATGACGATGCCGCCCTCAAACGCATTCTTAAGATCGCTGTCCGGGGGTTGGGTAATCAGGCTTTTACCCGGATGCTCCAGCTATCCCAAATTAAAGAGATGCATTTATTCGAAATCATAGAAATGACGGAAAAAGGCGATCTGACAGATTTCTCTGTCAGAACAAGGCATTCACTGGTAAATTTTCACAATTTGTTACAGAATATCAGAGCTTTAAGCCGCTCATGTTCGATAATAACCCTGATAAAACAGATTATTGAGAAAACCGGCTACAGGGAATATCTGCAGTCAGAAGATGACCCCGAAGATCGCTGGGAGAATACACTCGAATTGATGTCGATGGCGAGCACATATGAACATCTCCATACACTCGAAGCGATACAGCTTCTGTTGAACAAAGTCGGTTCCGCCTGTAATGGGACCGAATTAAAACAGGATTCCGATGCTATTACATTTAATACCCTCCATGGAGCCAAGGGCACAGAGTATCCGGTGGTATTCATAGCCGGCCTGGAAGAAGGGCTTCTTCCACATAGCCGTGCTGTTGAAGATCCGACAAAACTTGAAGAGGAGCGTCGCCTTTGCTATGTCGGAATAACACGGGCTAAAGACATCGTCTACCTGACGCATACATCTAAACGCAATTCGTTCGGTCAGGAAATTTTCAGGAATCCCTCACGATTTTTATATGAAATACCAGGAGATCTTATAATTTCTCGAGATATGACACAAACTCAATCACTTCTGCCGGGAGCCTGAAGGCATGCCTGTGAGCGAAAGATTGCAGTTTCCATCCGGTTTCCTGTGGGGCGTGAGTACTTCTGCCTATCAGGTTGAAGGCAACAGTATAAATACCAACTGGTACGAGTTTGAAAAAGCCGGAGGAATAAAGACCGGTGATCGGAGCGGGATCGCCTGCAACTGGTGGAACCGGGCGGAGGACGATTTTGATATCGCCCAAACCATGGGGCTGAATTCATTGCGGCTGTCGGTAAGCTGGGCCAGAATAGAGCCGGAAGAAGGAATTTTTAACGCTATTGCAATTCAACGCTATCGACGCATGCTTAATGAGCTTTTGGCACGCAATATCAGACCTGTGGTCTGCCTCCATCATTTCACCCACCCTCTGTGGTTCGAGCAGAAAGGCGCATTCCTTTCGCCACAATGTGTGGGCGATTTTACCCGTTTTGTCAAGTTTACCGTGGCAGAACTGGGAGACCTTTGCAGTGATTGGATCACTATCAACGAACCGAATGTTTATGGAGTAGAAGGTTATATCGACGGCAACCATCCCCCCGCAAGAAAAGGCCAAATCCTTGAATACTTCAAGTTGCTGGGTAATATGGCACTATGCCACGGATCCGCCTATCATATTATTCACGGGCTTCAAAAAGAAGCCCGTGTCGGTTTTGCCAACCATTTCATAATTTTTACCGAAGCCCACCATGAGATATTCGACAGACTGGCCGCCCGTATAGCCAGCGATTCTTTCAATAACGCTTTCATCAATATGATAAGTGGAAAAAGAGCACTGCCATTCAGCAATATCAGATCGAGATTATCGGAGATAAATAATACCTGGGATTTCATCGGCGTCAATATCTACGGAGGAGTCGATGTAGCCTTTGATATAACCAGACCGGAAACGGGATTTGTCCGAAGGCTTAACCCCAGGAACGGTCGAACCGGCGATCTAGACGAAGCAGGCAATCCCATGTTCGGAGAGATTTACCCCCAAGGCATAGAAATCGTAGTTAAAAAATTAGCCCATCATCAAAAACCTTTCATTATACTTGAAAATGGCGTTCCCGATCGCGAAGATAGACTCCGACCCTGGGTAATAGCTACCGCAGTAAAAACCATACATAAACTAATACAGTCTGGATATCCCGTGCTCGGCTACTTTCACTGGACGCTGATTGATAATTTCGAATGGGCACACGGCTACTATATGAAGTTCGGCCTTGTGGAAATGGACCCAGTAACACAGGAACGCAGACCGAGGCTTTCGGCCGGATTCTACAGCGAAATCGCTCACAATAATTGTCTGACGCTCGATATGGTCAGACGCTACGTGCCCGAGTATGTAAATGACATCTTCCCCGATTCGGCTGATGAGCGGTGATCTGTTCGTGCCTTTTATTCGTCCTGCTACAAGATAACCGCACTATCTATATGGTCGCTCATACAAATTAGTTGAATGGGCTGTTCTCTTCTGTTAGAATAAATTTCAGGCGATGAGGCTCGCCAAAATTTGAATATCAATTGCCCTAAGGGATGATAGCCTCTACTGTTAACAGTAGAGGCTTTATTTTATAATCGGGAGAATGACTATCAGCATCATATCGGTTAAAAAACTCTGCAGATCTGCCGCCACGTATATAGAAAGCTGCCAGTTAGAAGACGGTGGTTATTTTTTTGCACGTATTCCACCATCCAGTGCCATGGATACATATTATGCGATAAAAAGCCTGTCCATCATGGGCCTCACACCTGCCCGCCTCCATGATATAAAAGACTTCCTCACAAAGGCAGTCGAAGGTAAAACTTTGAAGAGTATAAATGGCCTGTTTGCGGTTATTGAGTCATTTTATGAGCTGGGTGAAAAATGCACTGCATCCGAACACATATTAAAAATACTGCACAGTCTTGGAAATAAGGCCGGAGGTTTCGGTGCAATAGAAAACCTTGACATTGAGGTAGTTTCAGAACTGGAAACGACTTATCGTGCCATCAAAATCATGAATAGACTCCGCATAGATTTTGATAAAAAGCAAATAGCAGACTTCGTTTTACGATTCAATAATCCGGATGGTGGTTTTGGATACGGTGGAATCTCAACCCTCGCTTCGACATACTACGCTACCGAAATTTTTAAAATAATCGGGCCTGAATATAATGATTCATCGCATTTAAAGGGTTATCTAAATATGTTAAGGAACAGTCACCAGATCAATTATCTGGAAGAAATTTTCTGGATCAGTATGATTTTCCGAAATACAGGCCGTATTTTGGCCGACAATGCTATCTTAGATTTTATCATAGGCTGCCAGCGCAGCAACGGGGGGTTTGCACGAAAAGATGTCATCGGCATACCAACTCTGGAAGATACCTATTATGCTCTTTCTGCGCTTAACGCCATGGGTTACATATAATTGACCTGAGTGTCCAAGGACGTTAAAATTATTATTGGACTTATAATTGCGATGAAGCTCGCAAGGGGTTGAGAAACCCCGAAAAGCCTTTTTGGATGATAGCTTCTACTAAAATATGTAGGAGCTTTTTTTATGCAACTGGAAAACAAACAGCTAAACGAAAACACCAGCGATACACGCTCATCAACACTCAAAGAAATCTTCGGACGAATAGAATGCATCTTCAATAAATTCCCTGAAGACCTCCGGTCAGAGAATGAACGGCTGAATGAGATCAGCGAACGCCTTTCAAGCTCCAGATTTCATCTGGCTACACTGGGTCAGTTCAAAAGAGGCAAAAGCACTCTACTGAATGCTCTGCTGGGAGAAAGGGTGCTGCCTTCTGCAGTTTTGCCGCTGACATCAATTCCCACATTTATTACCTGGTATCCAGAGAGGAAGATAACCGTCAACTATAAGAACGGCAGGAGCCAAGAGTTTTCAGCCGCTACAGCAGAAGAAGCATCCGCACTGCTAGCAAAATACGTTACGGAAGAGGGAAATCCTTTAAACCGGCTCAATGTGGCTTCTGTCAATCTCGGGCATCCTTCAACATTGCTTCAGAACGGCGTTGTGCTTATCGATACACCGGGTATAGGGTCAACCTTCGAGCATAATACCGAAGTGACAATGAAATTACTGCCGCAATGTGATGCTGCCCTTTTTCTCATATCAGCCGACCCGCCTATCACACAGGTCGAGATAGAATTCCTCGAATTAATTCAACCCCGCGTTGCCAGACTATTTTTCATCATCAACAAAATAGACTACTTAAACGAAGATGAACAGAAATCCGTAGTTAATTTCCTGGAAAACATCCTAAGAGAAAAACTGAAAACGACCGGAAATGCCCAGATTTTCTCAGTATCGGCAAAACAGGGGCTTGATGCAAAGCTTAATCACAACATGGATTTATGGCAAACCAGCGGTCTGGCAGCCATAGAAAAACACCTTTTAAATTTCCTTGTAGAGCAAAAGAGCCATACACTCAATCTGGCACTGACTATCAAAGCCAGAGACATTGTTAACGACAGCATAATGCATCTTCAGCTTCAGCAAAAATCGCTCAGCCTGCCCGTAGAAGACCTTGAAGCACGAATTAAAACTTTCAACCAAAAGCTCAAGGAAGCCGAGCAGAAAAGAACAATCTTCAAGGATTTGCTGGCCGGAGAGCAAAAACGTACTATCGAATTAATAAACGAACAGGCAGGCGATCTCTATAAAATATATTACAAGCAGCTATACGATGAACTGGATCGCATGATTCATGCCAGTAAAAACCTCTCATCAGTTGAAAAAGAGGCACGCCAGTATATAACCAACTATATTCCCCAGGTATTCGATAGAGTAATCAATCAAAAGGCCATTGAAATGGAAGAGCATTTCAATCGAGTTATCAACTTGTACAGACAGCAGTTATTCGATCTGGTTGACGAGGTCAGAAAAACAGCGGCAGACATTTTCGATATCCAATACATAGGAACAGGAGGCGAGGACTTTTTTGAATTAAAGCATGAGCCGTTCTGGGTAACAGATGAATGGCGGGTAAACTGGAGTCCATTGCCGGAAAATTTTATGGAAAACCTGTTACCAGCAAACGTGCGAATCAAAAGGATCAAAAAACGGCTGTCAGAAGATATTGACGCAATTATCTCTTTGAACGTGGGAAACCTTCGCTGGTCGCTGGTCTGCAACATAACCGATTCATTTTATATTTTTACTCAGGAAATAGATAAACAGATTCAGGCTGCTATCGAATCTACAACCAATGCCATCTCTGCGGCACAGAAAAAAAGGCTCGATAAGTCCATCGATATACAACCAGAATTAAATAAGTTAAACGACGCATTACAAGAGCTTGGAAAAATCAGATCGGAGCTATCTAAACTGTATCAAGCCCTGTCCCGGCCGGAAAACCTGTAAATTTTCTGAAAACAGCTATAAACTGTCTGCGATTATGATAGGTTAACAATTACTTTTGCGGCAAATTATGGATAAAGAAATTGAAGGCGAATCGCTAAAAAAACGTAACAGGCTCGACCCGAGCTCATATCTTTCCACGGCCGAAGTATATTTTTTATGGTACTTTATGCAGGGATCCATCATGTCACCCATTACCAGACAAAAGTTGCGTAATTCCTGGGGATTCTGCCAGAGACACATGCTTGGATGGCTCCTAATAGAATCGGCTTTCTTTCACAACTATTTACACGGACCGAGCATCCTGCTGGCAGATTTGATTGACCGTGCCTCTTATTGTTTTAAATTCAACCCTATACCATCTATTCTGGCTATACGCCTGCGTACTAAAGAGGAGTGCATGATGTGTTCTTTAGGCTATGACATAAACAGAGAGGGGTTCATCACTGAAGAGATACTGGCACAGAGCAGAGATACGAGTTATCTGTTGAAATTTGCCATGGAAACTGAGAAGTTCTGGCTTAAATCTCTCTGTAATAAATGCTTCCCGGGTAGATCTAATAAAAACATTTTATGCAGGCCACACCTGATTGATGAACTGCTCCATGGTAATTACTCAGCAATTGATAATCAGAAAGCATATATCCAGTATCTCAACAGCCAGATATCTTTTTATTCGAAGTCCTTTCAGTGGGAAAGGCGTCATACAGAGACACTCGAGTGCAAAGCATCGCTTATCAGCGCCGCCTGCTGGTTAAAAGGCTGGAATGAGTTCATCGACTTTTATAGCCACCGGAGTTAATTACAATATATGCCCGGCCAATATTGAATTCATGTTTAACTAAACGAAGGTAGCCCGGATGACACTGCAATAGGAAACTATATGTCGATTTTTAACATGATACTGATAATGGGCTCGTCATTGAGCCTGGTTGCAGCCCTGATGGCATACCTTATTAGTTATGAAGAATACCGAAAGCATTTTTACGACAAAAAGAAGCCAATAATTATGTCCTTGCAATCAGCAGGTTTGATACTGGCGTTTTTCCTTGTCATCAGCCTGATTGCTGCATTCATCTTCAGTAATCCTGCATTTATGAGATAGTTTTTCAGGTTTTATTTTTCAGCCTGATTATTTTCATGAACCGATCGGGGCTATTTTAACAATCTCACCGCAATAAGCCCATTGCATATTCAGCCGACAATATACCTATCGAGGCGGCAATGGTCAGGGCGGTAACCAATAGACCTACACGGGTAAATTCCCACCACCTGAGTCTCACACCCTGGTTATAGGCCTGTTCAACCACAATGATATTGGCAACAGCGCCGATGATAGTGGCATTACCGCCCAGAGTAGAACCGGCTGCCAGTGAAATCCACAACACATCACCAGGGACATTCTTGATCACCGGGATAACCAGCATGGTCAGAGGCACATTACTGACTATCTGTGATAATAGTACACTAAAAATGTGCATTGAAAAAATCCCCATAATATTTGATTGCACATATAAATTGTTCATAAATATATCCAGTACGCCCGCCTGGTGGGCACCGCCGATAACAATGAAAAGGCCGCAGAAAAATAGCAGTAAAGACCAATCGATGGTCTGGATCAATCGCGAAGGCTTGATTCCGCTAAAGAGTATGGCGGCTACACCCCCGGCTACAGCCACGATAGGTAATGTTATCCCCACAAAGCTACTAAAAAAAAGCGCAGCTACCGTCAGGACAAAAATTGGCATAGAGAATGAAAGCAATTTTCGACGTGCGGCCGGCGTCGGGTTGCCTGATATAACTGCCAGAGTCTGATGGCTGAGCCTGTCGGCTTCAAATTCAAGCAACATATGTTTTCTGTAAAAAATAAATATCACGCCGAAAAGTATAAAACATGAAATAAATGCTACCGGCAACAGGCAGATCAAAAATCGGGTGAACGGTATGCCGGAGATAACTCCGATTAGCATATTCTGTGGATTACCTATTTCTGTGGCTACCGAGCCTATATTCGATGCCATGGCTTCAGCAATCAGGTAGGGAGATGGGTTGCGATCCAGCAAACGGCAGGCCGCTACCACCACAGGCGTAAAGAGCAAAACTACAACATCATTTACCATGAATGCCGATCCCATGGCCGTTATCGTAACCACTACTATGAGGAGCTGCCAGGGAGTTTTGGCCAATGCAATACTGCGAGCGGCCACTACATTAAAGAAATCGGCCTGCTGTAGAGCAGCCATCAGCAGCATCATGCCCAACAGTAAAGCAATCGTATGAAAATCTATAGACGCTATTGCCTGATCGAACTTGAGCACACCCAGCAGTACCATAAGCAAAGCACCTGTAAGTGCTGCCGCAGGACGGTCGATATTGGTATGTGGTAATCTGGTGAAGCTGACGCCGATATAGGTCAGCAACAGGATTACAGCTGCCGTGATCATAGTATCCTAGCGATTCTAAACAAGGCCAATATTTTACACCATCTGCCGGCTATTTCAACAAATCAATCACAGTAACTGGCTATTTAACCACAATTGACCGCATGGCGTGAAATCTAAGATAATAAAAAGCAACTGAAACATAGAGAGGTAGTGGTATGATGGAGAAATCATTCGACCTTATCACCTTTGGCGAGGCCATGCTTCGGCTCTCGCCTCCACACTACCAGCGTCTTGAACAATGCAGCAGTCTCGAAGTGCATGTGGGGGGGAGTGAACTCAACGTTGCGGTAGGGGCATCGAAGCTCGGGCTGAGCGCCAGCTGGGTATCCGCAGTGCCGGATAACCAGCTGGGCAGGCTGGTGATCAACAGGGTGCGGGAGCAAGACATCGATACATCATATGTGATATTCAGCGAGGTCGGCCGCTTGGGCATCTACTTCCTGGAGCTAGGCGCCTCGCCGCGCGCCAGCCAGGTCCTTTACGACCGCCAGTATTCTTCCATCAGCATGGCAGACCCGCAAAAGTTTAATTGGGAAGACATCCTCGGCCGCTCTCGCGCCTTCCACGTCAGCGGCATTACGCCAGCACTGAGCAAGTACACCGCTGATGCCACGGCAGATGCGCTTAAAGCTGCGAGAAAGGTGGGTTGCCTGACCAGCTATGACCTAAACTATCGTGCCAAGCTATGGTCGGAAGCTGAGGCCCGGAAGTGCCAGGAACCACTTATGCAGTACATCGATGTATTGATTACCACCGAGGAGGACACGCGCAGGGTATTCGGTATGGCTGGGGATAACTACAAACAAACTGCCCGTCTTCTGGCTGAAAAATTCGGTTTCAGAGCAGTGGCAATCACAATGCGCGGTGACCTCTCGGTACTGCGGAACAACTGGACCGCCATTGCCTTTTATGAGGGTAAGATTTATGACGATAAGACCTATGAGGTGGAGATAATAGACCGCGTGGGTGCCGGAGATTCGTTCGTCGCCGGCTTCATTTACGGCATGCTGCAGGACGATATCAAGAAAGGGTTGCGGTACGGTAACGCCATGGCGGCCATAAAGCACTCTATACCGGGAGACTTCTGTCTTACTGATATCGGTGAAGTTGAAGCCCTGACCAAAGGGGCGGGGCTACGCATCGCAAGGTAGGTGAATATTATGAAAAGCAAAGATAAAGGCCTTGCCATCATCGAGGAGTGCGGCGTAGTGGCCGTGATCAGGGCAACTGAGCCGGAGCTGGCGGTCAGCATTGCACAGGCGGTTGCCGAAGGAGGTATCCTGCCTATAGAGATAACCATGACGGTGCCAGATGCCTTTAATGTCATCGCCACCGTTAACCGGAAGCTGGGCGAGCACATCTTTCTCGGCGCCGGCACGGTTCTGGAGCCTGTCCAAGCTGTGCACGCCATAGCTGCTGGTGCGCGCTTCATCGTCAGCCCTATCTTCGACCCGCGCATCATTCACACCTGCAGGAAAAAGGATACACCCGTAATACCGGGCGCCTTCACACCTACCGAGATAATCACAGCCTGGCACAACGGGGCCGATATTGTGAAGCTATTCCCAGCTTCGCTCGGTGGGCCAGGCTTAATAAACGACCTGCGCGGGCCTTTTCCGGATATCAGACTTTTGCCAACAGGCGGCGTCACACTGGAAAACGCAGGTAGCTTCATCAAGGCTGGCGCCGTTGCCGTCGCCATCGGCAGCAACCTAGTTAATAAGACAGCGGTTGCATCCGGCAACTGGGATGTCATTTCGGACAATGCACGCAAATTCGCCAAGGCCGTGCAAGAAGCAAGAAAAGCCACATAACGGCCGTTTGAGTATTCACATAGCCTTGCTTATTTGCGGGCAGATTGAGCCGCCGTGAGGAAATATGATTACACTGGCCCGGGGACATGCACGTTCTGCTTCCTCCAGTGCCAGTTTGAAATCCGTAAATAGCTTCACGCCGGGCAGCAGCCCCCTAGCCTGGTCAGCGATGGCGGGAGCATAGACAAAAATCCTGTTACGCAATAGTGCCCTGAGCATAAAGTAAGTGGAGAATCTCTCCTCCGGTGATATGCCGGGAGGGGCAAACTGCGTGATCAGTACGCTCATCATCCACACCAGCGGCTTCCAGATGAAGTCGGGTTGTCCTGATAGTTTTATGCGCGGTATGCGCATGTTGCCCATGCCTTCCTCACATCTCAGCGCTGCCAGTACTATGCCTCCCGGCCCTGCTGCAAAAATAACATCCGCGATGGCCTTGATACCCTGGCGCAGGTCGCCATCCATAGGGTAGGAATTGCTGATCACCACGTCAGCCTGATGTGGTATCGTCACCGAAGTGGCCTTCTTCGCCAGTTTAATCCCTTCACGATGCGCCGCCACCGGATCGCCCGCAAATATGCCTGCGATTTCCATATCTGAGTTCTGCACAATATTGATGAGAAAGCTGGTGCCCGTCAGCATTTGGCCAGCCTGCTCCAGATCCTGTCGCATGGGATTGCTCTGCGGATCGCTACCCAGCATAAAAAAATATCTGGGATGAGCGCAGATGGCGTGATTGGCGGCAATGCTCTTCACTCCTGCCACGCCGGGCAGTATCAGCTTGTAGCCACCACCGTATCCAGCGTGCGGGTGCGGCTTTATTCCACCCACTAGAATGCGCAGGTCGGCCGCCGCCACTGTCCGGTTAATATAAACGGGCGTCCCTCGATCCGTCCTTCCAAGGTATACCAGCCTATCACGATCACGGCTGTTGTGGCTTTCCCATTTAACCCGGTCAAGCACTTCCTCACCCACTTTGCCCACCATGTCTGCACGATCCATGATTCTATGCAATCCGGTAGCTGCAACCAATTTCATTAAATTATCGTCAACACCAGCACGGTGAAGGTAGTCCAGCAGTGTTTGCAATAACGGACGAACCGGGGTGGGACGAGAGATGTCATCTACGATGATTACTATTCTGCGTTTACCCTTTACCAGTTCCCGCAGCGGCGGACAGCCTACAGGCTTGTCTAACGATTCTTCCAGAGAATATGCCGGATTGGTCAGCGGAGGCACCTCCTCCGGGACAAACCTGCCCATCAGTTGCCAGCCGGCAGGCAACTCGAACTCAATCTGTCCGTCTCTACCCCAAGGAATAGACTGCTTTTTGGAAGAAACTTGCTGATTCATAAAGTCACCCTGCTGAGGCAAACTTGATACCGCTTGCAATAGCAACAACTAGCACGATGATGAAAAACACGAAGAATGTCCCGCAAACATAGGTCATGATCAGGGTAAAACGGGCAGGCCGCAGCTCAATTGGCATGAATTTCCGGCAGATATACACGGCCATCACCGCTATTATGGGAATCAGCGCTGTATCCACGGCGGCTGTTATCTGCAGCATAAACACCGGCGCACGCACCACGAAGGCGAGCAAAGCCGATGTAAGTATGTAGATAAGCAGGAAGATATTGTACCATTTCTTAGGCAGCTCCTTTTTCCTCTGGTAGAATCCCACGGCGCTGGCAGCCACACGACATATCCCATCGATATTGGCCAGCAGCGTGCTGAATAGCGTCCCCAGCACGCCCAGCAGGAAGATTATCTCACCCACCTTACCCCAGTGCAGACCGGCTATCTTCGCTAGCGTGGTGCCCAACACATCGCCCTCAGGCACTGTACCCAGTGGCCGCAGTATAACCGCGCCGGCAATAAGGAACCCAGTCGTGAGTATGGCTGTTATCACCGTGCTGATGATGAGATCGATGCGGTTGATCTTGATCCATTCCTTGATGCGGGTTATATCGTCGACATCAGGCTGGCCTGATTTCCCCGCCATGCCACGCTTGCTCGCTTGCGTCCACATGGAAAACCAGACGGTGCCCACTGCCCCCGCACCAGCCCAACCCAGCAGTGGTATCAACTCGGGCTGAGAACCTGACGGAACGCTCGGGATTAGTCCACCCAGCAGGTCGCCCGCGGGTGGCAGTGTCTTTGCAATGGCATAAAATATAAAGAATACCATAATAGCAACTAGCACGCGGGAGGCGTGCGTCAGCGCACCATAGCTGCCCCAGAAAAGAATTACGCCCACCACGACCAGCGAGAGCAGCGACCACAGCGTGAAGGAAAGCGCGGGAATCAGCGCGTAAAGCGCGGCGCCCACTGCCAAGGCACAGCCCGCCATCCCGGCGATGCTGAAGATAAAGAATACCCACAGCAGCCAGAGGATCCAGCCACGGGGAAGTAACTTGATCCTGCCCACCTTAACTTCCACACGCGAAAAGGCGGTAACCACGTTTTCTCCCGTGGCAATGGTGTAGGTGCCTACGATCTCCGTCATAAAATATTTGATAAACAGCGAGAGCAGTGGCGCCCATAGCAGGGCCATCCCGTATAATGCCCCTGCACGTGTGGCGAAGACCAGCTCGGCCACACCTACGGCGCTTGCCGTCCAGACGATCCCCGGCCCCAGTGCTATCAATCGCTTCCATCCGCGCGGTGCCTCCTGGACAATGTTTAAATTGCTTTTTTCACCGCTCATTTTTACATCCTTTTCATTCACTTTGCTATTTCCCATCAAATTTCACACGGTCTGCCCGGTTCGGGGATCACCAGCTGCGCATCAACCTTCCAGGCGCGGAGCCTTTCAATCTCGATCACCTTACCCTTGACCTGGAAATGCATGGGCACGACCACGGTGGGTCTGATATCCTTTACCAGCCGAGCCGCATCGTCGAGATCCATGCCGTCGCGCCCGATAAAGGGATAGGTTGATGCCGCCACCTGCAGCATGGCTACATCCGGCTGGAAATCGGTTAATGCCCGTCTCAAGGCCGGTGTATAACGTGTATCGCCTGAAAAATAGAATATCTTTTCGCCCTTTACCACAAAACCAACCGCATCCGAAGCAAAGGGGTGATCAGCGGGAACTGCTGTGATGACGAGGGGGCTATGCTGGCAACTCTGCCCGGGTGAAAGCGACACCACATTTTTCAGGCCATGTTTACGCGCCCGACCAGCAGCCTTTTTTGAGCCGATCACACTGCTGCCAAGCCGTTTCGCCAGCCTGATTGCCGGATCTGACCAGTGGTCGATGTGATTATGCGACACCAGCATCAAGTCAAGTCTCTCCAGCCGCTCAGGGTCAAGCCCTATTGGGACTGCTCTTATGTTCTCCCACTGTCCCCACCAAGGATCGGTCATCAGGCTGATACCTGACATCTCTATTAGTAAAGTAGACTGTCCTATGAGCGTTACTTTCATCCCTTTACTACTCTACTGTCGTTTAGCCCTGACGTTTGCTTCACAAGGTAATCATATGCCTCGATGGAACTCTGTATATCGTCCCGGGTCGGCTTCCAGCCGAGCATTCTCTTAGCACGGGTATTATCAAATACATAATCACGCAGGGCTATTTCCAGGTGCTGTGGCTCCAGCGGTGAGATATGCAGGGCCGACAGGAGGCGCACGGCTGCTCGCGCTACGTTGGCGTTGATAACGATGAACTTGGGCTGTTTGCCGGCGTGCCGGTAAAGCGCCTCCGCCATGGTCCTCAGGGTGGGCACGTTATCGCTGCCCAGGTTGAAAACCTCCCCCTTCGACTCCGGCTTTTCCAGTGCCAGGAACAGGGCAGACGATACGTCGTCAACGTTCACCATCTGCAGCCTCGTCCTGCCTCCGCCCGGTAGCAGTGTTGCTTTCCCCTGTGATATGCCAATCATCTGGGAAACGAGGAAGGGCTCATTCTGACCACGCCCGTGTATCGTTGGCGGCCGGAAGATGGTCACGTCCAGACCCTTTTCAAGGTAATTGCGGCAGAGCTTTTCGGCTTCCACCTTATCGCGGCCATACTGGCATACAGGTGCCAGCGGTGCCTCCTCCTTGCAGGGTGCGGGGATATCTATGCCATACACCTCTACCGAGGAGGTGAATACGAATTTCCTGGCTCCCAGTTCGTATGCTGCCTTAAGTACATTGGCTGTTCCCGCAACGTTGACCGCGCTCATACGCTTTTCATCACGCATAAACTGCGCCAGCGCCGCCGCCAGGTGAAATATTGCTTCGCAACCCTCTGTGGCCACCCTGAGCGCATCAGGCTCAGTTATATCACCCGTGAACTCCCTATAAGCCTCGTGCTTAACACCAGAGGGCTTCAGGTCGTAACCTACCACATCATATCCTCGCTCCAGTGCCATCAACACCGTGTTATAACCCAAGTAACCCGAGCTTCCCGTTATCAGTATCTTCATCCCTTTCCACTGCCTTTCAGGATACATCCCTCATCAGCTCCGGAGACCAGCGATGAATATCTGGCAAGATGCCCGCTCAGCTTCCGGTCGGGCGGACGCCATTCTGATCGTCTTCTCTCCATTTCGGTAGGCGAGAGGTCAACATCAAGCCCGCGGTTCGGTATGTCTATTCTGATTATATCGCCATCCCTGACGAGCGCCAGAGTTCCACCCACATAGGCCTCTGGCGCCACGTGCCCGACGGCGGGGCCATGGCTGAAGCCGGAAAACCGCCCGTCTGTGACCAGTGCAACCTTATTACTCAGACCAAACTGGAAAAGCAGTTCGGTGACGGTGAGAAGCTCCCTCATTCCCGGCCCACCACGCGGCCCTTCGTAGCGAATTACGATCACCTCGCCCTCTCTAAACTCCTTATTGATGGCGGCTGCAATCGCCTGCTCCTCGCTATTAAATACCCTTGCCGGGCCGCTGAAAACGAGCATGTTGGCCGGCATCCCCGAGCTCTTGACCACCGCGCCACGCGGTGCAAGGTTGCCGTTAAGTATGGCCAGACCACCCTCGCCGTGATAGGGATTTTCCAAGTTGCGTATTACATCGTCATCCACACATGGGAAGTTTCTATTATTGTCCTCGAGACTGCGGCCAGTAACGGTAAGAGCCCCATTTCTTAAATACTGCCTCAGTTTGTTCAGCATAGCGGGTATGCCACCGGCCCTGTAAACATCGAGCAAAAAATAAGGCCCGGAAGGATAAACGCCCAGTATGTGCGGAACCTGCCTTGAAATACGGTCGAAGTCATGGAGGCTGAGGGTAATATCCAACTCATGTGCCAGCGCTAGCAGGTGGATGGTGGTATTGGTGGAACATCCTGCCGCCGCTACCGTCACCAGTGCGTTATGCAACGCATCGGCGGTAAGGATGCGTCGCGCGGTAAGATTTTCCTGTACCATTACCACAATGCGCTTTCCGCTTTCCCGCGCCATAAGATACTTCTGGTTGTGTACAGCGTGCGTCACTGCACTGTTGGGGAGTGACATCCCCATCGCTTCGACGAGTATCTGCATGGAGTTGGCAGTGCCCATGCCACTGCAAGCACCGGGGCCGGGGCAGCTAAGCATTGACATGACAGGATGCGTTCCCTTCGGCGCAAACTCATTAAAGGGCATCATTGGTCCACCCGTGACGAAGATGGCCGGCAGGTCGAGGCGGGCGGCGGCCAGCAGCTGGCCGGGAACTATCTTATCGCAGCCTGATAAAAAAACAAGTCCGTCGAAGCTGTGGGCTTCGGTCATGGCTTCAATCGCATCCGCAATGATATCGCGCATGGGCAGCACGTGCTTCATGCCGTCCAGCCCGTTAGAATAGCCATCACAGGGTGCAATAGTATTAAATTCCAGTGGTATACCGCCTGCCATGAGTACGCCATCCTTGACCGAGCGTGCCAGTTCACGTAGATGCAAATGTCCGGGTAGCAGCTCGTTCCACGAGTTGACGATGCCGATCAGCGGACGCCCGGCTACATCTTCCACAGGTACATTGCAAGCCCGCAGCATCTCCGTACGTACTTGGGCAGTCATCAGCCGGTCTGTATTTTCCAGCAGGTTCTGGCTTTTAAGCTTTCTCATTCATATCAATTCACAGCTTGCCATATTTCTTGTAAACATCCAACAGGGACATGCCACCGCGTATCTCCGCGCGCGACCTTCTCTCCGCCGCTACAACCTCTTCTACTTTAACCACCACCTCCTCTAAATCAACATCAGCAACGGGTATTACCACCACGCCATCGCGGTCGGCGAAGATGATGTCACCCGGATTCACGCGCACCTTTCCGCAGAAAATAGGGTTGCCCACGCCAACCAGATCCACTCGGCCGATGGAGTCGGCCGGTATATTGCCCCTAGCCCAAACAGGAAAGTCGATCTCGAGTATTCGGCCGATATCACGTATAGGGCCATCAACCACGGCGGCTTTTACGCCCCCTATGAATCTCGAGGTAGTGGCCATCAGTTCCCCGAAGGCACCAGCCCCCCAGAAGCCGTTGGTGCTCACGGCAATTACCTGGCCTTTCTGCATGCTGCCGAAAACGGCTGACAGCGCCTGCGCAACAAAGGCGGGGTCGTATTCCGCCAGCTTCGTCGATTTCTTGGTCTGGGCCTCTTCGATGGTATAGGCCGGGCCGGCCACCACGGCGTCATGTATAATAGGTGAAAAGCCTGCCTCCATGCTCTGGTGTGTGTAGCCCATGTCATCGAGCGTATCGGCAACGGCCGGTGTATAGGTCTTCTCCAGCCTTGCACACAACGATAGGATCTCTTCGTGGGAATACTGTTTAGCCATCTTCCCCTCCTGTAATTTTCAACTAAAAAATTTTAACATCAGAGTAAAAAAGAGCACGCCCAGATTATTTTCTGACTTACTATGCTGACCGTCATTAAAACTGCATCAACCAGAATTTACCCTCCTGCCACTTGTCTTTAATGCTTTCGATTTCAGGTAATGGATAGAATACTATAAAATTTAGGGATATTCAACAACTTATTATGAGCCTCCCGCGAAAGTCTAATACAGATAGGGATTTTGCCTGGTAAAAAAGGGTATTTACCCCATATCCATCTAGTAGAATAGATTTGGAACAAAAAACAAAACTATCAGAAGGAGGAATAAATACCCCATGCATATTATACAACCGCCACTCTTCGATTTTGAACAGTTTATCGTGATGGAGAAAGGGGAGCGGCTGATAGTGG
>Ga0272448_1000974_pt1 | contig 40556 bp, 44 predicted proteins | sample YNPCB0191_FD_202220 | JGI IMG/M metagenome (GOLD analysis project Ga0272448, IMG submission 202220) | Hot spring sediment microbial communities from Yellowstone National Park, WY, United States - YNP-CB-019-1 | ecosystem: Environmental > Aquatic > Thermal springs > Hot (42-90C) > Sediment...
GCCTGCCAGAAACTTAAGATTACTCACTACTATACCTTTGTCCGAAGTCCAGAAGAGAATGGTAAAGTAGAAAGAGCCCATAGGACAGTTGAAGAAGATTTCTATTCTCTGGGCAACCTTACAGACAATCTTTCTTACCTCAACTATCTTTTAAAACAACACCTTAAGACCTATAATACATTTAGACCACACAAAGCCCTAAACAATCTAACACCTTATCAATACTTTTTGACATATACTAAAAATCCTAATACTCTACAAGAGGTCTTGGTCTAATACAGGGTTCTGAAGTTACTGGTTAAAGTTTAATATACGCAAATATGTGCGATCGCACAAATAAGCGTATGAATTATGCATCATGTATCTGGTAAAGAAGGGGTCAAGACAAGGGGTCAAGAGATAGTCAAGACATAGGGTGCAATGGCAGAAAGATTAAGTAAAGATGATTCAAAATTAAATGCTTTTCCGAATGTCTTTTAGCAAGGATTCTATAAAGTATAAATTATGAATAGTTAAAAGCCGATGTCCCAGTATCTCCCCTTCTTTCAAAAGATGATGCAAATAGGCCCGAGAGAATCTTTTCTGACAAGTATAGCAACCGCAATTTTTATCAAGAGGTTTTGGATCCGATTTGAAGATTGATTTTATTAGATTTAACTTTTGCGTTTTGGGTTGTAGTTTTGAGTTTTGCGTTTTGAGTTTTGAGTTTTTCGTGAAAGCGACGCCATGTCTTGCTAATCTCGTCGGTAGTACACAATCAAACATATCTATCCCTAATTGAACCGCTTTTATCAAATCCTCAGGCTCACCCACGCCCATTAAATAACGCGGCTTATTAGAAGGCAGAATTTCATTCATATGTCGCACAATGTCATACATCTCCTTTTTGGATTCTCCCACTGCCAGCCCACCAATCGCGTAACCAGCAAAATCCATCTTCATCAACTCCTTGGCGCAATATTCTCTTAAATCCTTAAATACTCCGCCTTGGACTATTCCAAAAAGGGTCGGTTTGTCTTTCCTATTTAACCTATTTAATTTTTCTTTTGAGATTGCCGCCCATTTTAATGTATAGTCCACTGCTCTTTCCACTTCTCTCCTAGAACAATAATATGTCGCACAATAATCTAACGGCATAATAATATCCGAACCAAGAGCATATTGTATCTCAATCACTTTCTCTGGTGTGAAAAAGTGACGAGAGCCATCAATATGAGAACGAAACTCAACGCCGTCTTCTGTTATTTTAACAAGAGGTGCCTCTGCGGGCGCGAGACAATTTGAGCGACAGGCAGCGGCCGCCGGGCTGGGGCGACCGACTACGTGTTTATGAGTCATATGCCGAGCGGAACCCAATGAAAAAACCTGAAACCCGCCCGAGTCAGTCAAAATCGGTCCGTCCCATTTCATAAACTGGTGTAAGCCACCTAATTTTTGAATGATTTTCTCGCCAGGCCTTAAATACAAATGATATGTGTTGGCCAAAACTATTTCTGTCCCTGCTGCTCGCACCTCCTCGGGTGTTAATGTCTTAACTACTCCAACAGTCCCACAAGGCATAAAAGCAGGCGTTTTAAATTTTCCATGACTTGTCTCTATCTCCCCTACCCTCAGCGAAGATTGGCCAGACTTCTTTATAATTTTAAATTTAAACATTCAACTTTATTTCTTACTTCAACTCCACTGTGGCGCCTGCTTCTTCAAGTTTTGCCTTTGCCTTTTCCGCGTCCTCTTTGGGAACATCTTCCAATACAGTCTTTGGCGCGCTTTCCACAAAATCCTTCGCATCCTTCAATCCTAAATCAGGCTTAATCTCTCTCACAGCCTTGATAACAGCGATTTTGTTGGTTCCGGCGGACGATAAAACAACAGTGTATCTGGCCTTTTCCTCCTGTTGGGCAGGCGCGCCTGTTGCAGGAGCAGAGCCAGTCGGAGCGGCTGTGCCAGCAATCGGTTGAGCAAAAGCGCCCGCTTGTATGCCCAATCTCTCTTCTAACTCTTTAACCAATTCGGCTAAATCAGCAACAGACAAAGATTCAATCTGTTTAATTAAATCGCCAAATTTAGACTTCTCTTCTGGCTTTGCTGCTTCTGCTCCGGCGGCTTGCTTTTCTCCGCCTTCTTTTTTCTCTTCTTTTGGCTTTTCTTCGGTCTTTTTTGACTCTTCTTTTTGATTTTTCTCTTCAGTCATATCTTCTCCTTTCAATAATTTAGATTATTGAAGTTGTTGCATCTTTTTTAAAATGTAAATAAGTTTATATTGATTGGCAGTTAATAGATGGATTAACCTGTACCTTGGCATATTCAAAGAAACAATTAGTCTGTTATATAAATCTTCTTGTGATGGCAAAAGGGCCAGGGTTTTTATTTTGTCTGGCTCAACGAATTTTTTATCAATAATGCCGCCTAAAATCTCCAACTTTTCATTTTCTTTGGCAAAATTATAGATAATTTTCGTCGGCGCTATTTCATCTTCGTAAGAAAATGCTAATGCCAGTGGTCGGTCTAAAATCTCAGAAGGAATCTCTATTTTCTGATCTTTCAAAGCCAGCAATAAAAGCCTATTTTTAACAACTTGATAATCAATTCCTTTTTCAAATAATTTGTTTCTTAGCTCTGAAAGATTTTTTGTTTTTAGACCAGAAAAATCAGTCAAAATAATAGATTTGACCATTGCTAATTTTTCTGTATAATCTTTAACCAGTTGTTCTTTTTCTTTTCTTGTTTTAGGCACGAGCGCCTCCTTGTAGTCGAGCACTCCTCTAACACCTCTAAGGTGAAAAGTCCCTACAGCCCCACCCACCACCCGAAAAGGAATCTCTAAAGCAAAGCGAAAAAGTAAAAACAAATTTGCCTCCTTACCGAGGCAAATTTGTTAACTGCTATTTATGGTAATCAGTTAACTATAAGCCAATCTCACCTCGGCAGGACTTATCATTTGCCTGCTGTCTTTGGCTATTTTTTATATTAATAGGTTTTCAATTTCTGTCAAGACCTAAGGATTACACGTGGGCGGTGGATATGTTCCGATACGGTAGTTCATAGGATAGGTACAGCCTGGAAAAGTACTGGCAGCATTCGGGTATGTCGCCACATCCATACTATTGGGTTTTTCTAATTGAGCGTATATAGAATAACTGCTTCCATCAGTAAAATACATATATCCACATTGCCGCTGTGCTCCAGACCCGACGCATGTAGTCGCACCTGAAGGATCAATTGGAGGTGCGGTTAAAAAACCTTCATTGATTAAAGCCTGGGCGATGGTAATACGGGGAGGGCTAGTATTAGGATGGGGGACGTCGTTGAACCAGCCATTGGATACGGACTCAAGTGAACCTGTGTTCGCAATTGTATAGGTACCATATTTTTCATAATACATCTCAACTGCCGTCTGAATCGTGTTCAAATCCGCCTTTCTTTTCGCATCCCTTGCCTTTACCCGAGATGATGACACGTTGGCTACAACCAAGGCGGCCAAAAGACCAATAATAAAAATAACCACCAAAAGTTCAATCAGCGTAAAAGATTTGCTTTTTGACATTTTCCCTCCTTAATTTTATCTTAAATTTTATCTTAAACCTTCACCCTTATCCCTGGTCCCATTGTGGCGCAAATTGTGACAGACTCTGGGTTGTATGGCCTGACTGCATTATATAATGCTTGAAAATTCTCGTCAAGTCTTTTTGTTTCCCAAGAAACACTACCAATGATTTGATGGATATTATTTTGGGGGTCGCCTTTAAATTCTATCAAACCAGATTTAATCTTTTCGACCACCTCTTCCGGATGCTCAGAGACCGTGCCAGATTTGGGATTTGGCATTAACCCCTTTGGCCCTAAAATTTTGGCTACCTTGGCTAATATGGGCATATCTTTCGGCCTTGCCAATAGTATATCAAAATCTATCTTGCCTTTTTGAATTCGAGGCAGAAGGTCGGGATTAAATATAACTACTTTTGGCTCTTTACCGGCTCCGTGCGGCAAAACCAAACTGCCTCTTATGACCTGCCCCTTTTTTGGATTTAATTTAATATGGACTTCAATTTTTCCGTCAAACTTACTGTAGGAGGTCTTTTTAGCCAACTCAATCGCCTCTGAAACAGAATAAAGTCTCCCCTTTTCAATCATGCTGCCTACTTTTTGCCATTTTTTGCCACGGGCTTTTGGCGGCCGAGATGGTTTAATATGGGTTGGCGTCGGCGCTTCTTCCTTTTCTTTTTTTACTTCCTGTTTTTTGATTTTTTCTTGCTCTTTGTATTCTCTTACTCTCTGGGTACCCACGCTCGCTCCTTTTTACTCTTTTCTCTTTAATCTTTTATCTTTGCTCTTTAATCTTTAATCTTTACCAATTCTATCACTTTTTCTGCTGCTTCGTCAATAATTTTGGGCAATGCTTCTTCCTCTTTTTGACTAAATTTTTCTAATACATAGCGCTCGGCTGGCACATTCTCAGGCGGACGACCAACACCAATGCGCACACGGGTAAAATCTTCTGCTTTCAAGGCATCAATAATTGATTGAACGCCTTTATGCCCCCCGCTTGAACCTTTGTGACGAATACGAATTTTGCCAAACGGCAAATCAATATCATCATAAATAACAATTAAATCTTTTGGTTTGAGCCGGTAAAAATTCATCTTTTTTAAAACTTCCGGACCGGATAAATTCATAAAACTTTGGGGTTTGGCGATAACCATTTTTTCAGACATCGCCTGGTCTTTTATTTTTTGAGTTATGGCGTCAGCCACTCTAAAACCAATATTATGCCTCGTCTTTTCATATTTTTTGCCTGGGTTGCCAAGACCAACAATTAGTCGCACTTCGTGCTCCAATTTATCTTTAATCTTTGCTCTTTACTCTTTAATCTTTGCTCTTTGCTCTTTAATCTTTAATCTTCTACAGTCCTGGTAGTCCCAATCCGCCCATCACTTCCTTTGCCTTTTCGGCTGCGATTTTTTGAATTTTAGAAAGGGCGTCTTGAATAACTTTAAAGAGTGTATCCTCTAATTCTTTTTTCTTACTCGGCTGCAAATAATCCTCACCAATTTCAACAGACTCTATCTTTTGCTCGGCATTAAAAACGACCTTAATCTTCCCATCTGGACTCTGCGCCTCAACCAAGGTGTTTCTTAAATCTTTTTGGACTTCCTTTGCTCTTTTTTGCAAATCATAGAGTTTTTTAAATTTTTCAAAAGCCATATTATGCTCCTTTCAGTCGCTTAATTTCTAATTTCTAAATTCTAATTTCTAAACAATGCTTAAATTCCAATTTTCCAAATCCCAAAACTGTAACAGGTTAGCAATAGGTTAAAAGTCTAAGGGTTTGGAAGCTGGTATGGTCTCTGGTTTTGGTTTTCGGTCTAAGCATCAAAACCCTAACCTCCTCACCCTTGACCATGAATTAGAATTTGTGATTTAGGATTTGTAATACTTACTTTCTAAATATGCCTTAACAACCCCTTCAAGGTCTCCATCCAGCACTGCTTCTGCATTGTTCGTCTCCCATCCTGTCCTATGGTCTTTAACCATTTTATAGGGGTGCAGCACATATGAGCGAATCTGGTTGCCCCAAGAAGCATCATAAACCTCTCCTCTTACCTTTTTCAGCTCCTTTTCCTTCTCTTTTAATTTTAACTGAAAAAGTTTTGATTTCAAAATCATAAGAGCCGTTTCTTTGTTTTGAAGTTGTGACCGCTCGGACTGGCAAGAAACAGTAATTTTGGTCGGGATATGAGTGATACGGACGGCAGATTCTGTTTTTTGAACATATTGCCCACCCGGACCAGAAGCCCTGAAGGTTTCTATTTTCAAATCCTCGGGCTTTAATTCAATCTCTGGGGCTGAAAATTCTGGAATAACCTCTACTAAGACAAAGGAGGTATGGCGGGCGTGGTCAGCATCAAAAGGTGAAAGACGCACGAGTCGGTGGACGCCATTTTCTGACTTAAACCAACCAAAAGCAAAAGACCCTTTGATTAAAATGGTTACGCTCTTTATGCCTGCTTCTGTGCCCGGATTTTGGTCAAGAATTTCAACTAAAAACCCGCGCTTTTGGGCAAAACGGATGTACATTCTTAAAAGCATAGAAGCCCAATCTTGCGCCTCAGTTCCGCCTGCTCCTGAGGTAATAGACAAGATAGCATTTTTGTCGTCATACTCGCCCTTAAAAAATTCTGGACGATTTTTAAGCGCCTCGTATTGAGCCTTAAGGTCATTGTATTCTTGAACAACCTTTTGCGCCTTCTCTTTATCTTGCCAAAAAGAGGGAGAGGACATTTGGTTTTGTAGGTCTTGTAATTTTTTCTCGATATCTTGCATTTTAATCTTTTTCTATTTTAACAGGAAAAAGGCCTCAAAACAAATCGAGGCCTTCTCCCTAAATCCCTAAATCCTATATCCTAACACCTATATCCTAATCAATCCTATCGCTTTCTTCCAAAAAGCAATACTTGCAGTACTCATAAACGCCAGAATAGAAGCGACAATCACATTTTCTGTTGAAGCACCTGTTGCAGGAAGTCGCTTAACAGGCGCCGCTGCTTTGGTCACCGCTGCCTTGGTAACAGGCGTCTTGGCAATAGCCTTTGTTACAGCGGGTCGTGGTCTTGCCTCTGCTTTTGCTATTGCCCTTGCTTCCGTGTTCCCTGCTTTGGCTTCGGCAGAAGCGCTCGCTCCTGAACCGGCGGCAGCGGCAGAACCAGATGAAGCGTTGGCTGTTTGACCATCCGAAGAAGCAGAGGCAGAGCCAGAACCAGAAGCCGAAGCAGAAGGAGCGGTGCCGCTTGAAGCAGCCGCTGCGGCAGAAGAGGAAGAGGCAGAAGAGGTATTAGCGGTTGACTGAGCCGGAAAAGCATTGCCTTTGGCAGAGCCGGACGCCGCTGCACCGCCACCCGCCCCAGCAGCAGCCGAACCATCGTTTGATACCGCGCTGGCGGCTGAGGTGGAACTTGTGGACGAGGTTGATGTGCTTGTGGTTTGTGATTGGCAGGCTGGGCCAAAACATTGCTGAGAAGCGGAAGCAGAACTTGAATTAGAGGCCGAACTTGAAGAAGAAGCAGAAGAAGAGGCAGCATAGGTGATTGTAGAGAAAACCACAAAACAAGCAAGGAAAATACAAATTAAACTAACAAATTTCGTCTTATTCATCCTACTCTCCATATTTTATCTTTTCTCTTTAATCTTTGCTCTTTAATCTTTTATTTATATTTCGATGGGCTGACACCAAGCCCTTTTTTGTCTTTATTAATTGGTGAAGGGGGACAGCCCCATATTAAGTAAAAAAATCATTTTAGGGACTGTCCCTTGGCTGCTTGCTATTGAATGGACGCAAAAGACTGAGAGCCGACCGAAACGGCTGAATTTGAGATACCCTTAACTTCTGGCAACATCAAGCCACCAGTCTGACCTTTGTTTTTGCCAAAGGCGGCGGCTTTGCCATTGCCCAGCCCAGTTGAGGTTAAAGAAGACGGCTGGTCTCCATCAATCTGGGCAAGGGTATCGGTTAAGCCGGCTGAGGATGTTATTGCCTCAAATAATTGCCGGCTCTGGCTGCTGGAACTGAGGTAAATCGAATTGGCTGTTGCGCCCTGACTGGTCACCCTGGATGTGGCTAGGCCTTGCTTCACCACTCTTGCAGAAGTAACCGCAGGCAGCAAAACAGCCACCGCAGCCAAAATCAGTGACAGAGGAAGTATCTTTTTCATCTCTCCTCCATCATTTCTTTCGTTTTTAAGGCACTCGACCTCCGTTTGGCAGCGCCCCTTGGTGTCCGCAGAGGCGCACCAAAGGGTTGCCTTAAGGAGGTCCAAACCTCCTACTTTTTTCCACTACTTTTTATCACGCTATAGAGCGTGAAAGTTTCAGGGAATTTGTAATGAACAAAAGTAGAAGGGCCCAACCCAAGACCCTGAGTGAAAGGAGGTACCGAAACGCTCAAAAGGTCCGGGTCGGGCCTGCCCGCATCAGCTACGCTGAAAGCGTTGCAGGCGGGCCTGCCCGCTATTGCTACCTGCCCGCATCGCCTTGCGAAGCCCCTGCTTAGCGGGGCGAAGCATGGCAGGCGGGCGCTGAAAGCGTTGCAGGCGGGCCTGCCCGCTATTGCTACGCTCAAGCGTTGCAGGCGGGCTAATTTAATTAAGGTTGGCGTCGGCTGCGGCAGCTGCCGAGGACGCGCTTGAACTCGAACTCGACGAACTGCTCGTCGCCGAACCACCAGTAGCAGTGGCTGTGCTACCTTGGACGCTTATTGCACCCACGGTAGCGCCACCACCAGTTTGATTTACTTCTATCCGACTAGGCCGGATAGAACTTCCGCCCACCCAAGCGGTCAGGGGTGGCAAAATACCAGCCCAAAACCGCTCAAAGCCGTTTAGACGGTAGTCATACCACCTATCGGCTTTTGGCCCGGCGGTGGTATGAAGAACCAATTGTTCTTCCGGCTGGGCGGGTGGAGAAATCTCCAGTTTTAGCTCGCCCGGTGGGCCTGGAGGACGTGGCGGCCCGGGAGGTCCCTGGACTACTGGCACCTGAACCACCTTTTTGGCAGTCCAAACCTGATACATCCGCCAGTAATCTTTTTCCCAAGAGGGATTATACTGGCCGCAGGGCGGCACGTGGATGACTCCAGCAAGGAGCATCTCCTTAACCGCCTTGCGGAGGCCCCAGGTGCCTGCTGCATCCCGCTCGGGAACAGTCTGCAAAAATGCCCACTCCCGAGCAGTCAAAGGTCGCTCTGGAACGACATTTTTGACTTCCACTGTGACAGTGGAAGTCGTCGCCGGTGGGACATAGTCAGCCGCAAGAAGCGGGCTGACCAACAAAACCAACAAAACAAGGAAAACTGACATTAAGAACCTCATTTTGAACCACCTCCTTTGTAGAGGTCCCACACAATCTGAGTTCCAGCTGGGGCAGACACTGTCGGTTTCTGGCCCTCGCCAAGCGTCCAGCCAGAACCTTTGGGAACCAGGATACTTACGGCACCAGCCGGAACTTCTATCTCCGCGGTTCCAGAAACTTCCAGTTGCTGTTCCCCGCCCCGGAATCTTATAAGGACTTTACCATTGTCAGGTAAGCCTTTTTCATCCCAGAGTCTGACTAAGATCTTGCAGTTTTCTGTTTCTGGTCTAACAGCGGATTCTTGTACTGGAGGTGGCTCTGGCTGAGGGTGCGGCGAGATTGATTGTTGCCCCCGCGCAAAACCCTCATCGTAGGCTTCCTTGAGTAACTTCTTTAACTGGTCCTCAGAAAGCGCAACAGGTGCGGGTCCGGGTGGGGCAACGATTTGTTTCTCTAACCGAAAAGTCGTCGCCGGAGCGGCGGACTGTTTTCGGTTTCCCTTTTCCACGACATAGGCCTCAATTGTGTAATCAAGGCCCTCGCGGATTGTCACCGCTCCAAAACCACGGTACTCTTCGCCCCGAAGCGGCTCAATCGGCCGGCTCGGGTCAAACGAGAACTCATACGGCGGTGCCGCCAATTTCAAGAAAGGCACCCCGGCCAGCCGGAGTTCTAATTCTCCGGCTCTCCCCGGCCCAAAGACCGGGTTCACAATCCCGACAATCCGCTCACCTACCATTGTAAGCGAGATTGCCGCATTGGGAGTGTATTTCAACTCCCAATGTCCTGCCCAAACAGGCGGGGTAAAAACGGCCGCCACCGCCAAAAAGGCGACGGCGAGCCAGACCTTTGGACGATGATTTTTCATCGCCATCACCTCCTCATCGCGGTGGCGGCCGGTCTGGTGAGCCGACACTCGCTTTTTTTGAAAGTACATGGCCCTTTTGGCCACTATCCCAACCAGGAGAAAGGGTGTTTAGGATAGAAGGAATCATATCCTAAAACTTAACCCAACCTCCCAGTCGGGGTAGTGGCCAAAAAGGAATTTGCAAATTAAAAAGGGCAAAATTGCCCTCCAATTAATCATCTAAACTGTAGCACAAAGCCGTCTTTTTGTCAAGATTTTATCAGCCTCGGCCCTTCTTCTGTGTCTTCTATCTCATAACCCATCTTTTGGATTTTCTCTCTTATCTCATCTGCCTCTTCGAACCGGCCTTGCTTTCGCAATTCCTCCCTTTTTTCAAGCAAACTCCATATTTCATCTTTTATTTTTGCTCTTTGCTCTTTAATTTTTCCAAGCCCCAAGCCCAAAACCTTATCAAACTCCAACCACAAATTAAAATTATTCGCCTTATGCAAAATTGCCAAGACTTTTGGCGTATCCAAATCATCTTCAAGAGCAGAAATAACGGAACTGCGACCTGAATAGTTAGCGGACTGCCTAAACTCTCGTTGACCCAATTTTCTAATTTCTTTTAAGGTGTTCTCGGCGGCCTCTAAACTTTCCCAAGTAAAATTCATTTTGGAACGGTAGTGCGTCTGCAGACATAAATACCGAAAACTCAATGGGTCAAACCCACGCGCAATCAGGTCTTTTAAAATGTAAAAATTGCCCAGCGATTTTGCCATCTTTTTGCCATCAACCAAAAGATGCTCATTATGCAACCAAAACCGAACGAATGGCTTTCCCGTTGCCGCTTCTGATTGAGCAAGTTCATTTTCATGATGAGGAAAAATTAAATCCACGCCGCCCAAGTGAAAATCCAATGTTGCGCCCAAATATTTCATCGCCATCGCCGAACATTCAATATGCCAGCCTGGCCGGCCGTCCAACTTTAAACCATTAACATTTAACTGCCAGGCAGGCTCGCCAGGTTTTTTCTTTTTCCACAAAACAAAATCGCCTGGTGATTCTTTTTCATATTGGTCTAAATCAACGCGCGCCCCGGCCTCTACGCCTTCAAGGTCAAGATGAGACAATTTCCCATAATTTTTAAACCTTGATATATCAAAATAAACCGAGCCGTCCTTTTCGTATGCATAGCCCTTTTCAAAAAGTCTTTTAATTAAATCTTGAATTTCCTTTATGTTTTCCGTTGCTTTTGGATAAAAATCAGCCTTCTTGATATTTAAATATTTTAAATCCTTAAGAAAATTCTTCTCGTTCTTTTTGGTAAATTCTTTTAAAGAAACCCCTGCCTTTTTCGCTCCTTGAATGGTTTTGTCGTCAATATCAGTAATATTCATCACCCAGCGCGTTTGATAGCCTTTGAAATTTAAAAGCCTATTCAAAATGTCAGCAAAAATATAGGCCCTCAAATTTCCAAGATGGGCAGGGCCGTAAACTGTGGGACCACAACTGTATATTTTTACCACGCCCTGCGTCAAGGGCCTAAAAGTCTCCTTTTTTTTGGAGCGTGTATTAAAAAATTTCATTCCTTCATTTCTTCTTCTAAAGGAATTTCATCTTCGCCATTTTCTTCAAGCAAATCCTCAGGATACTCTGGCTGTTCTTGGCCAATTTCATCTATGGGCAGGATATCTCCTCCGCAAATATAACATTTTCCATCGCCCAATTCCTCATACTCATGGCCACACTCTGTACAAACATAACTTTCTCTCATTTAACCTCCTTACTTCGCTAATGATTACGGATGTTGTCGCGAATGTTCACTAATATCTTATTCGTGATTTATTCGTGATTCCATTCGCGTTTCATTCGTGACTAATATTCTCTGCGCCCTTCTAATGCCCTGGTGAGTGTAATTTCATCTGCGTACTCTAAATCGCTACCCACAGGCAACCCCCGGGCAATCCGGGTGATTTTAATTTTTAATTTTTTCTCTTTAATCTTTGATCTTATAAACATCGCCGTTGCTTCCCCTTCTAAATCAGGACTGGTGGCCAAAATAATTTCGGAAATATTATCTTTGTTGCGTTCTATTCTGTCAAGCAGTTCGGCAATTCTTAAATCTTCAGGCCCGACATCATCAACAGGCGAAATTGCTCCACCCAGGACATGATATTTGCCATGAAATTCTTTTGTCTTTTCTATGGCCAAAATATCCAAGGGTGATTCAACGACCAAAATTGTTTTTAAACTGCGCTGCGGGTCTTTGCAAATTACACAAGGGTCTTCTTCACTAATATTAAAACATTGAGAGCAATAAACCAAATTCCTTTTTAGATGATAGATTGCCTTACCCAAGTTTTGGACATCAACTTCTGGTTTTGAAAGCAAGTAAAAGGTTAGCCGAGCGGCAGTCTTAGGACCAATGCCTGGCAATTTAGAAAACTCATCGATTAGTTTTTGGACAGATTTAGGCAAGATATTGGGCATTTGCACTCCTTAAATCCCAAAACTGTAACAGGTTAATAATGGGTTAAAGGTCTAAGGGTTTGGAAGCTGGTATGGTCTCTGGTTTTGGTTTTTGGTTTAAGCATCAAAACCCTAACCTCCTCACCCTTGACCATGAATTAGAATTTGTGATTTAGGATTTGTTTAGTGTTTCGTGCTTCGAATTTAGGATTTTGGTTTTCGGCTTCTCCCCCGCTACCCAATCGCATTTTGGATATCTGCTGCAGCCATAAAATGTTTGCCCTTTTCTGTTTTGTCTCTCTATCACCTCTCCTTTTTTGCACTTAGGACATTTAATTCCAGTTAATTTTATAAAAGGTTTTTTGTTTTTACAAGTAGGAAAATTGCTACAACTTAAGAATCTGCCATAACGCCCCAATTTAATAACCATCTTGGCGCCACATAATTCGCAAATCTCGTCGGTTTCTTTTTCTGTAATTGACTTTTTCTTCAGTTCTTGCTCTTTTTTTAATAAATTCTCAGAAAACGGACCCCAAAAATCCTGGCAAACCTTCTGATATGTCTTTTTCCCCTCAGCCACCTCATCCAACTCCTTTTCCATAGAAGCAGTAAATTTTAAATCCACTATGTCAGGGAAGTTTTCAACCAGTAAATCATTGACCACAAAGCCGATTTCTTGAGGATAAAGGTATTGGTTGGATTTTTTGACATATCCTCGTTCTTGGATTGTGGACAATATTGGCGCGTATGTTGAGGGTCTACCGATTCCTTCTTTTTCCAATGCCTTAATCAAACTGGCTTCGGTATATCTTGCGGGCGGCTTGGTGAAGTGCTGCTCTTTTGTCAATTTGAGTAATTTAAGAATCTCGCCCACCTTCAAGGATGGCAAAAAAGATTCAGCTACCTTCATCGGATAAACCTTCAAAAAACCATCAAATTTGAGTTTCTGCGCCTGGGCTAAAAAAATGTAGTTTTTAGATTTACCCTCTGCCTCAATTTGGACCTTTTCAGTATCTAAGACAGCTTCTGCCATCTGACTGGCTACTGCCCTTCTCCAAATTAAATCATATAGTTTTTGGTGGTCCTTCCCTAATCGCTGATCGTCGGCCGCTTGTCGCTGCACATAGGTTGGACGAATTGCCTCATGGGCTTCTTGGGCCTTCAAAACCTTTGTCTTATAAACCCGGGCTTTGAGGGGTAAGTATTTTTGACCAAAATTTTCCTTTATGTATTTTCTGATTGAATTTAAGGCAAGTTGGGATAAATTAGTCGAATCCGTGCGGTGATAGGTGATAAAACCACTCTCGTAAAGTTGTTGTGCCAAAAACATTGTCTTTTTGGAGGAAAAGCCCAATTTCTGAAAAGCCTCTTGTTGTAAGGTTGAGGTAATAAATGGCGGATAGGGGTAGATACTTTTTACTCTTTGCTCTACATTCTTTACCTTATACTCAGCCCCTTTTAAGTCGTCTAATATTTTATTGACGTCCGTCTCTGTTTTGATAGACGGTCCATTTATTAAGATGGCTTTAAATTTATCTGAATTTTTTTTCAATTCCGCCCAAACTTGCCAAAATTCCTCAGGGACGAAATTTTGAATTTCCCTCTCTCGCTCTACCACCAATCGAACCGCAACAGACTGCACCCTACCTGCTGACAGACCCCGGGCAACCTTTCTCCATAAAAGCGGTGAAAGTTTATAGCCCACCATTCTATCCAAGACTCGCCGCGCCTGCTGGGCAAAAACCAAGTAAATATCAATATCACGAGGATGCTCTAAGGCCCTTAGAATTGCTTCTTTTGTAATCTCAGTAAATGTAATCCGGTGTATTTTTAATCTTTGCTCTTTAATCTTTGCTCTTAATGTCTCATATATATGAAAAGCAATCGCCTCCCCCTCTCTATCAAAGTCAGTCGCAAAGTAAAGTTTGTCAGCCTTTTTTGCCTCTTCTTTTAAAATCTGGACTGTCTTTTTTGACCTGGGGATAATAACATATTTGGGCTTAAAATCATTTTCAATCTCTATCCCAAATTCGTTTTTAGGCAAATCCCGTATATGACCAAAACTAGCCAAGACCTTAAAATCTTTGCCTAAAAAATTTTCAATTGTTTTTGCCTTCGCCGGACTTTCAACAACAACTAAATTCATCTTTGCTCTTTAATCTTTAATCTTTAATCTTTGCTCTTTGCTCTTTAATCTTTAATCTTAATATATTGCGCTCCGCCGACATTTTTAACCAACCCCTTTATTTCTAACATAACCAATGTTGAAGTAACAACTGCTATATCAAGTTTAGACAGAGCATGCAATTTGTCAATAGAAATAGGCTCTGGTCCTAACAGTGCAAGTAAAATCGCCTCTTCTTTTGTCTCGCATTTTATCTCTTTTTTCTTTCTTTTTGTTTTGGGTTTGAGATTTAATACATCAAACACATCCAAAAAATTGGTCACAACGTGGGCGCCCATTTTAATCAAACTATTGGAACCTTGTGAATTTAAACTGTAAATTGAGCCTGGTACTGCAAAAACCTCCCGACCCTGCTCCAATGCGCAACGGGCAGTGATAAGAGCACCTGATTTAAACCCAGCCTCAACCACAATAATGCCATGCGAGATACCAGAGATAATGCGGTTCCGAAGTGGAAAGTGGTGCGGCAAGGGTGGCGTGCCCGGAGAAAATTCGGAAATAACCGCTCCTTCATTTTCAATAATCTCTTTAGCCAACTTCATATGAGAAGGAGGATAAATTACATCCACCCCGCTTCCCAAAACGGCGATTGTTTTGCCTTTTGCAGTTAAGGCAGCCCGATGGGCCACTGAATCTATGCCAAGCGCCAAACCAGAAACAATCGTAATTCCTTCCTTGGCCAGATTATACGAAATTTCCTCGGCTACTTGTCTTCCGTATGGTGTGCAGGCGCGAGAACCAACCACGGCAACCAACACATCATCCTCTTTTGGCAATTCTCCTTCGTAATATAAAAATGAAGGCGGGTCAAAAATCTTTGAAAGAAGGAAGGGGTAGTTTGCGTCATCTTGTGCAATTTTCTTCATTTAAATCCATCATAATTAAAAATTAAAGTTAAAAAAAGGCCCTAAGTGCAAGCCCTGACCCACTTAGGACCGAATTTTTTCTATTGTAAATTTTCCACCCTCAAATTGCTCTATTGGAATAGGATAATTATTGTCAAAACAAGCCAGGCAGAAATGCTCTTTTGGCAATGCTACGGCCTTGATTAACCCTTCCACAGATAAGTAACCTAAACTATCTGCCGCAATATACTCTCTAATCTCATCAATGCTTAGCGAAGCCGCTATCAATTCCTCTTTTGCTCCTGTGTCAATCCCATAAAAGCAAGGATATCTGTATGGCGGGGCGGTTATTCTTACATGGACCTCTTTTACCCTTCCAAACTCCTTGACCAAGCCGACAATTCCTTTAGTGGTTGTTCCTCGGACGATTGAATCCTCTACCAAAACAATATGCTTTCCTTCTAATTCACGCCTTAGCGGTGTAAGTTTTAGTTTGACGCCCATCTCTCTTTGTCTTTGCTCTGGTTTGATAAAGGTTCTTGCGATATAACGACTTTTGATCAAACCTTCGCCGTAAGGAATTTTTGACTGCCTTGCATACCCTATGGCAGCTGGCCGTCCAGTATCAGGAATCGGAACAACCATATCAGCAGAGACAGGATACTCTATAGCCAGTTGTTCTCCCATATGTCGCCGCGCTGTGTAGAGGCAGCGGCCATAAATCTCTGAATCAGGCCGGGCGAAATAGATAAACTCAAAAACACATAACGCATTACAAATCGCTTCTCGACCAACCACAGAATGAACACCGTCTTTGTCAATAATTACTATCTCACCTGGTTCAATCTCCCTAATCAATTCAGCGCCAACAACGTGGAGAGCGCAGGTTTCGGAAGCAAAGACAAAGCCGCCGTTAAGTTTTCCCAAACACAAGGGCCGAATTCCCCAAGGGTCGCGAAAGGCAACCAACTTTGTCCGAGCAAGCATAACGACCGAATAAGCACCAACCATCTGAAGCATTGTCTCTCTGATAGCATCAACTAACGGATAGTCTCTTTCTAAATAAAAACCGACCAGGCGCGCAATAATCTCACCATCAGAAGTCCCAATGAAGGCAAAGTTATCTTTCACCATTCTCAGATACAGTTCCTTAGCATTGACTAGATTGCCGTTAAAAGCGAGAGCCAAACTCTTGCCCTTTGCTGATTCCACCAAAGCAGGTTGACAATTTTGCAGATTAGACGAACCCATTGTGGAATATCTGGTATGTCCAATGGCGATATCACCAGTAAGTTCTTGCAAAATCTCCTCATCAAAAACCTGTTCTACCAAACCCATATCTTTATGGGAAGCGATTCTTTTGTGGTCTGAAACTGCAATGCCCGCCGATTCCTGGCCGCGGTGCTGAAGAGTAAATATCCCAAAGTAGGTCAGACGAGAAACATCTTTGCCGGGCGCATAAATCCCGAATACCCCGCACAAAAGCACCCACCTCCTATTTTAATGTGCCTTATAAAACATTTTGAAGACGGTCGTCTGTTAAATGTTGACAATTTTTTTTGAATATGTTATATTATTATAATCCGCTTAGAGAGGAAGGTGCTTACGAAACAAATCGCCGGCACCTTCCTCTCTAAGGCGGCGAAATACAAGCTCACAATTTTAAAATGTTTGGGGCTTGTAAAAATCCCGCTCGGGTGATTTCGTCCGCCTTTAGAGGGGCATAATCGCTTCGCTCAAAATCAAAAATTAAATATCAAAAATTAAAATTTTTTTAAAATTTATCTACTATCTCTAACCCCATACTCTTTGCAGTTCCTTCAATAATTTTGACGGCGCTCTCTAAATCTTTGGCATTTAAATCATTCATTTTTAATTTTGCAATCTCTTTTATCTGCTCCTCGGTCACTTTCCCGACTTTTGTTTTAGGCGGCGTTTGCGAACCTTTTTCTATCTTGGCCGCCTTTTTTAATAAATAAGAAGCCGGCGGTGTTTTTAGTCTAAACTCAAAAGTTCTATCTTCAAAGACAGAAATTTCAACTGGGATAATTGTATCTGGTGGCTCGTTTTTTGTTATCTCGTTAAAACGCTGACAAAACTCCATAATGTTCAAACCATACTGCCCTAAGGCTGGTCCCACTGGAGGTGCAGGATTCGCTTGGCCTGCTTTACATTGAAGTTTTATAATCGCTTTAACTTTTTTCATAATCACCTATATTTTATTCGTGATAATTCGCGACTCCATTCGTGTTTCATTCGTGATTAAAGTTTCTTTACCTGTAAAAAGTCCAAATTCACCGGCGTTTCTCGACCAAACATTGAAACCAAAACCTTTATCTTTCCCTTATCTTCATCAATCTCATCCACCTTGCCCTCAAAACCCTTAAGCGGGCCATCAACAATTCGAACCAAATCTCCCAAAGACAAATCTATCTTATATTTTGGCTCCTCAACGCCCATTAGTTTTTTTATTTGTCTCATCTCTGAACTTGAAATGGGCGACGGCCTGACGCCAAAACCAACAAAACCTGTTACATTGGGCGTGTTTCGCACCACATACCAAGAATCCTCGGTAACAATCATTTCAACAAAAACATAGCCTGGGAAAAGTCGCTTTTCAACCGTTTTTTTCCGTCCGCTTCTTATTTCAATCTCCTTCACCTTAGGCACAATCGCATCAAAAATCTTATCCTCCATATTTAAAGACTTCGCCCGTTCTTTCAATGCCTCTGCTACCTGCTCCTCGTAACCAGCATAGGTATGCACAACATACCAGGCCCTCTCTCCCGCTACTTTTGCGGAAGGGGCCCTTTTGACACCAGATTTGATTTGTTCTTCACTCTCCATCTTTTGCTCTTTACTCTTTAATCTTTAATCTTTGCTCTTTAATCTTTAATCTTTAATCTTATATTATTTTATCACAAAAATTTGGACAAGTTTAATTAAGGCAATATCAAAAGCCGCCACAATGGCTGTGGCAATCAAAATAGAGGCTATAACAAGCGTTGTGTCGCGAAACACTTCTTTTTTTGAGGGCCAAACCACCTTTGATAGTTCTGCCTTGGATTCTTTTAAAAAATTTATAGCACGGGCGATTAAACTTGATACTTTCATATTATCTGCTAATCCTCCTATCCTCTTTATTTTGTGCAAATTCTCTAATAATTTAGATTATTGTATTTTTGACGCAATTTAACTTTATTTTATGGATTCTATTTTTATCTTTGCATAAATCTGACGGTGGCCAGTCTTTCTTCTATATCTTTTCCTTGGTTTGAATTTAAATATATGAATTTTCTCACCCTTTTCCTCTCCCAAAATAGTGGCAAAGACCTTCTTGCCATACAGCAAGTCCTTAAATTCAATTTTGTCTTTCTCTTTTTTGTCCGGAATTCTCTCAACTAATAATTCCTGTCCTTCTTGAACTTTGTATTGTTTCCCGCCGGTTTTAATCACTGCAATTGGCATAAGTTTCTCCATTAAAGATTATCATAAACAAAAAACGACTTCCTTACACAAAAAAAATGCTACCAAAATAATCCCAAAAAGTCAAATTATTTAGGCCCCTCTTAAAATGCTATCTTCTTGTGTCTTATAATGACACTCTGGCAAATCCCGATGGCAATAAGGGAGGTAATTAAGGAAGTCCCGCCATAACTAATCATAGGCAGAGGAATTCCAGTGGCCGGCAAAAGTCCCATAGTCATTCCAACATTGACAAAGACAGAAACAACAAAATAGGTCAAAATCCCATAAGCAAGAAGGGTGCCAAAATTGTCCTGTGCTTTTTTGGCCACTCTTAAAATTCTTAAAAATAAAACAAAAAATAGCCCCAGCAAAATGGACGCCCCAGCAAAACCAAACGCCTCTGCCGCCACCGCAAAGATAAAATCTGTGTGTTTGGAAGGAATAAAATTTAGTTGCGACTGGGAACCGTAACCCAAACCGCGACCAAAAACCCCACCGGCGCCGATGGCAATCACAGATTGCGAGACATTGTAACCCGCTCCGAAAGGGTCATTTTGGGGATTTAAAAAGGTGTGAATACGCTCTCTTTGATAATCCTTTAATAGGTAATTAAACGGCTTCACTGAAAAGGCGGCCAAAATAAAAACCGAGGCAAAAAGCGCAACAAATCCGGCCAAAACAATAAGATACCTCTTTTCAAAATGCGAGGTCAAAATAATGGCTGCACCTGTTAGAAGAAGCACGATGGCCGTCCCAAAATCTGGCTGCCACAAAACCAAGATGACCGGAAGGAGCACAAGGATGACCGCAAACACAAAGTGTTTAAGCGATAACTCCGCGGAGGAGCAAATTTTGGCCACGGCAATGATGCTGGCCAATTTAAAGAGTTCAGAAGGCTGAAACTGGAAAAAACCTAAGTTTAACCAACGGGTAGCGCCTAAAGTAGTCTTTCCATAAGGAGTAAAAAGTAAGACAATGAGCAAAATCAATAAGATAGCATAAAAAGGATATGCCACAACCTTAAGTGTTCGGTAATCCAAAATTGAAAAAAGTAACAGGAGCATAAACCCAAAAACAGCAAAAACAATCTGGTATTGAGCGAAGTTTTTCGTGGTCCCTTGACCATAGGTAATACTATATATCACCACAATACCAAAAGTAACCAATAAAACAGTGACAATGTATAAGAGCCAATCAATGGTTTGAATCTTCACGGCGTTCCTCTCAATCGTTTTTTCCCACCTCTATCTTTAACCCTTTTCCCTCTACTACTACCTCTTCACCCTCATCTCTTGTCTTTATCTCTTGTCTCAACTCGCTCCTCGTCTCCCTCCCAATTTTCTCGCCAAACCTTTTCATCACGTCTAACAATTCTCTGTCGTCCGTCTGCCAAAAGATGACTATATAATCTGTTGGCTTAAATCCCTTTCTTTTTCTTATCTCTTGAATATGTCGCACAATGTCACGAGCCATCCCTTCTTGTTTTAGATGTGGAGTAATCTGAACATTTAAGGCAATTTTAATTCCATCGTCTTCTTTTGTCACCCAACTCTCTCCCAACTCCTTCACTCCCTCACTCTCTAACTCTTTCACTTCTTTTACATTCAACTCATCTTTAATCAAGTCTAATAATTCCCTATTTCTTAACTCATAACTCATAACTCTTAATTCCGACAACGGTTGTCTCACTTTTATTTTAGCCTCAGCGCGCGCGGCCAACCCCAACTCACAAATTTTTCTCACCAAGTCCATATTTTTATTTAATTCTTTATCAATCAATTTTGTTTCAACTTCTGGCCAATCTTCCAAATGAATACTCGCTGCCAATCGCTTATCGGTGTCTGCTAATTGCTGGTAAATCTCCTCGCTAATGAACGGTACAAATGGTGCGGCTAATCTACAAGTGCCTAACAAAACGCGACCGAGCGTTTGGAAAAAGTTAGACGTCTGTCTTTTTCTTGACCGCCTGATATACCAATTCGAAATGTCGTCTAAAACAAAATCATAAAGCAGGCGAGCAGATTTAGTAATATTGTATTTCTCCATAGCATCGGTCATTTCTGCAATGACCTGATTTAATTTTGAAAGAATCCATTTGTCTAAGATTGATGGAGTGATGGCGGGTTGGAGCGAAGAAGAGTCAGCATATGTTTGGTAAAAAATAAAACTATTATATAAAGTGATGATAAACTTTCTAAATACTTCGGCCAAATCCTTTTCAGAAAAACGCAGAGTTTCGCCCAGTGGCGATAAATAGAAATATAACCTTACAGCATCTGCTCCGTATTTACCCAAAATCTCCACAGGCAAAATAACGTTTCCTTTGGATTTGGACATCTTCTGGCCCTTTTCGTCCAAAACAAGACCCAAAGAAATAACATTTTTATAAGCAGGACCCAAATCCAAAAGAGTAGAAATGGCAAGCAAGGTGTAAAACCAACCACGAGTCTGGTCTATACCCTCTGCAATGAAATCAGCCGGAAATGGGATAAATTTAATCAGTTCCTTGATGTCTTTTTGATTTTTGCTTTTTAATCTTTGATTTTGAGCAAATGGCATACTTCCTGAATCAAACCAACAATCTAAAACTTCAGGAACTCTAAACATTTTGCCACCGCATTTTTCACATCTTAGTACAATCTCATCAATATAGGGCCTGTGTAAATCTTGTAAAACTTTATTTATTTTTAAATTTTGATTTGTAATTTTGATTTTTGATTTTTGATTTTTGATTTTCATTCGCTCAATTAACTTATTAATACTACCGATACACACTTGGCGTTTGCATTTTTCACATTCCCAAATAGGAATTGGCGTTCCCCAATATCTTTCGCGCGAAATGGCCCAATCAACATTTTCTTTTAACCAATTGCCAAAACGACCGTCTTTGATATAATGAGGTATCCAATTTATCTTTTTATTATTGTCTAACATTTTGCTTTTGACCGTCGTCGTTTTGATATACCAGGAATTTTTTGCATAATACAAAAGCGGGGTATCACATCGCCAGCAAAAAGGATAGGAGTGCACAACGGTTCCTTTTTTATACAAAAAACCGCGCTTTTCTAAATCTTTTATAATCTCAGGGTCTGCTTCTTTAACAAATTTCCCGGCCCAATCTTTTACTTCTTGCTTAAATTTCCCCTCGCCATTTACATTTAAAATAACCGGCAGATTCTCTTTTTTGGCCAACTCCATATCCTCTACCCCAAAAGCAGGCGCAATATGAACAATCCCTGTTCCTTCATCTAAACTAACAAAATCCGCACCAACCACTTGGTAGGGCGCATCTGATGTTTCAAATTGAAATAGTGGTTCGTATTTTAGCCCGATTAATTCCTTGCCTTTAAACTCTCCTAAAATCTTGTAATTTTTATCTAAAACTGAAAGTCGCTCTTTGGCTAAAATCAAAATTTCATCACCTACTTTTGCTTTTACATATTTAAACTCCGGATTCACTGCCAAAGCAACATTAGCCGGCAATGTCCAGGGCGTTGTCGTCCAAACGAGAAAGTTAACATTTTCGAATTTCGAATTTCGAATTTCGAATTTTACAAATATTGATGGGTCTTTTGTCTCCTTATATCCTTGGGCCACCTCGTGGTCTGATAAAGAAGTTCCGCACCTTGGGCAATAAGGCACAACCTTGAAAGTCTGGTAAATCAAACCTTTGTCCCAAAGTTGCTTTAAAATCCACCAGACAGACTCAATATATTCATTAGAACAAGTGATGTAAGCATTCTTTAAATCCAACCAATAGCCCATTCTCTCTGTCATCTCTTCCCACAGTTTTTTGTAGGTAAAGATGTTTTGAGCGCATGCTTTTGTAAATTTTTCTACCCCCATTTTCTCAATATCTGGCTTGGATTTGATGCCCAATTTTTTCTCAACCTCCATCTCAACGGGCAGGCCGTGCGTATCCCAACCTCCTTTTCTTGGGACATAATAACCCCTCATTGTTTTGTAACGTAAGACCGCATCTTTAAAGGCCCGAGCCAAAACATGATGAACCCCGGGCTGAGCGTTAGCAAAAGGCGGACCCTCATAAAAGACAAAGCGGGGCGAGCCTTCACGACCCTTCAATGATTTCTCAAAAATCTTGTTTTCTTGCCAAAACTTTAAGATTTTCTCTTCAAGTTTAGAAAAATCCGTACTATTTTTCATGCAAATACTCCAATACTGGATACTATTAAATTATTTACTACTGCCGTGCTTTAATTAAACGCGAAAGTTGTTTATGAAGTTTGGTTTTTGTACCTAAGGTATCCAAAATCTTTTGAAGTTTTTGTCTTTGGCGCTTGGAAGCGGTGTACACAATCTCTTGAAGAAGAATTTCCGGCCAATAATATTGAGGGTACATTCGCTTCAGGCCCGACAGCGAAGGTTTTATAGGTTTTATCTCGGAAAGTTTTTTGGTCCTTGCGACAATCAATCTATAACCCTCCCCTTGCATCTTCAACCATTCGCTCACTCGAGCAATGGTTAACTGGCTAACCTTAAGTTCATCTCGGATATCTTGATACGTATGCCCTTCTAAAAGAAGTTCGGCTATCTTTAAACGCTTGGCTAACATTTCTGCTTCAGATTTTGAAAGAAGGTCAGTAACAAATTTAGCCGCTTCTTCTGGTTTTTTAATCTGAGTCAAGGCTTGGCAAAATCGGAGAATTAAATCTTCACTCTCTTTTTTAGTTAACTTTGAATATAAACTAAACTTAGCCATTGTTTCTATCCTCTCTGCTATAAATTTTATCGTAAATTCCCTGTATAATCCCGCTGTTTGATCTCTAAACAATCTCCTGTGTAATCTCTACATAGTCTCAGTAGAATCCCTGCGGCATCCCTTAATCAATTATATAATCCCCTGTAAACAATCCCTAAACAATCCCAAAAAATACAATCCCCTAAACAATCCCACAAAATAATCTTATCAATAATCTTATCAATCCTGCAAAAAGTTTAATACTGGATACTATTGGAGTTTTAGAATGAGCGTGCTTTTCGGCATTAACCTCCATAACCCTCCTTGATTGCCTTTTTTACTAATTTATCTGCTTCTTTGTTTTGTTCGCGAGGAATGTATTGAAATCTAACAGTGCTTGTATTGCCCAAAGAAACAACCAGATTGTGGACTTTCAAAAAGAGTGGTTGTAGTTCGCTATTTTTCACTTTATATTTTAGGTTTAATTGATTAGCAATAAGTTCAGAGTCAAGAAAAAAGTGAATATCCGCCGTTGTCTTTCTCTTTTCAATTTCTGATTTAATCCAAGATAACGCCTCAATAACAGCCCTATATTCTGCCTGGTTGTTCGTGGCCTCCCCAATATAACGAGAAATTTGGTGAATAGTTTTGGATTTTGAGATTTGCCTGTCCCGCGAAGCCTTGGCGAAGTGGAACCTGTCCCGCGAAGCTTCAGCGAAGTGGGAAGTTTTATATTTTATCACCACGCCAATTCCAGCCGGACCGGGGTTATTAATAGCACCGCCGTCCGTATACACAAAAAATTCTGCTCTACTTTCCATAATTTAAAAATAGCACACCAACACTCTTAAAACAACAGGAATACTAGGCAAGTTTAGCGATATACCTACTGATTCGTTAATGTGGAACCAGCATAAATGACAAAATCATAAACTGACAAAATTGTGCCGGACTTGCGGTCTATTTTGGCGACTAATTTTCTTTTTGTGTTTTTATAGTAGCCCGTGGATTCAATATAATGGGTGCCGGAGTCGATCTTGCTATTCGTTGGCGAAATGGGTTTAATGGCAAACTTTATATCTGCATCCCACGGTTTAATTCTTATTAATTTTGCATTGGCTGAAATAGCGATTAAAATCCCGTCTGTGTCAGATGCGTCGTTATCGGAATTTTGGTCATAGAAATTTGTCGTCCAAGTGTTATCAACTTTATTGCTCTGACTAACTTCAACGCCGTGTTGTATACCTGAAGATGGAAATGCTGCTGACGTGTAATCTTTTGTAATTCTATACTTTAATCTAATTTGAGTTAATCCCTCCACATCAAATTCCCAAGCACTATCTTTTGTTAAAACTGGATTATCTTGGTCGTCAACATTGTTAAAATTTCCCGCCGTGTCTTTCTTATACCAAATCTTTAATTTATAGCTAGCGCCATTGCCAAGGTCGCCTGAATCAAACGTCTCGGTACTTGTCTCTGTCGCTCCGGTTGGCACCTCCACATTTCTATTCCATCTCCACCTTGCCAAACCGTCTTCCAGACCTGCTTCGGCGGCGAAGTAGGCGGCGGCTGACTCATTTGCTCCGCCAGCCATTTTTATCTCCGAAATAGAAAGCCGCGAGACAGACAAACTAACAATAGAAATAAGCCCGACGACTAAAATGGTTAGAAGGAGAGCAGAAGATTTGCTGGCTCCTTCGGAGCGTTCTAATTGTTCTAAATGACACTTAGCGTCCAACGTTTGGAACAATTTCATCATTTATATCCCCTTCTATAAACTGTTGTTTTGAGTGTAATGACTCCTTTTTCAGCCATTTTAGCGTATTGTTTTTCTTTAATGGTTAATTGAATTTGAATACCGCCGTCTGATTTTTTAGTAAATGATAAATTAGAAACATAAACATTAGTAGTAGTGACATCAACTGCGGAGGTGGAATCTAAAATTAAAATTATTTTATGACTCCCGCTATCATTTTTGTATTTTTTATCCACTCCATCTTTGGTGATTTTTAAAACAGGGCAAGGAGAATCAAGAGAACAAGGAAGGTCACTTGAATCTAAGACATCTACTCCATCCGCCAGCCTTATTTCTCTTGTAAGCGTCTCTATCACATTCCTTGCTTCTTGGGTCGTCTCTCTAACTACTTTAGTCTTTGCCTGAAAGGATGTTGTGGAATAAAAAGCGGAAAAGGTTGCCAAAACCGCCACGACAAAAATAAATGAGGCGACGAGGATTTCAATAAGAGTGAAGGAGTAAGAGAGTGAAGAAGTGAAGGAGTTTTTTCTAAGCTTGCTTACTAAACTATTAATCATTTTTCTAATTTCCTCTGATAAATTTGCATATTCTCTAAAACGCTCTTCTGTGATAAATTTTCTTTCTCTACATTTAATTAGCCAATTTAAGCTTTCGCTATTTTCTCTCCGCGCAATCATTAAGAATCTAACGAACTCTTTGCCGGATTGCGAACCATATCCTTCTGTAATATTAGCAGAGATTGAACCAATTGACCTTAATCCCTGATCTGCAATAACCCATGCCGATTTCTTGTTAGGAAAATTCTCAACATCGTCACAGAACATATTGAACATTTGATGTGCTTTTTGCCAAATTTTCAAATCTTCAAATTTTTTTACCTTCTCCATCACTTTCTCACTTCATCACTTTTTCACTAATCCGCCTCTGGCGGATTAATACCTCGGTTTCCAGTTAGTTAAATATGACACAAGCGAAACGGATTGTGTCTGGCCGTAATCGGACCATTCTACGCGGACGGTGACTTTGTATGCTCGACCAGAATTGTTCGGAAATCCCATTTGGCCTGAAACATCAACTTTATTATCAATCACTCTTGTAAATTTAAGACCCGAAGTTGTGCTGTCACAAGCGGCCTCAGTCAAAACGCCTGTGTCGTGATTAATAAAAACACACTGGCTTGCAAGAGCGGATTGTATCTCAGGAAATTCGTCTGGCACACCAGAAGTAAATCCAAAATCACCGGTTGTATCATCCCAAAATTTCTGCCAAGTAATATTTCTGCCCTCATCCCACTTCTCCCAAACCTGGTCCCTGGCTCCTTTTATCCTTTCCATCGCGTCCTGGGCAATCATATAGGCTTCTGTTTTGTGTTTGGCCAACACTGTGCCATGAATAGAAATAATACCCAAAGCGGTTGTCGCACCGGCTGCCATCATTAAAATGCCACAAGCAATCAATGTCTCAATTAAACCGAAAGATTTAGATTTACCTAACATTTATTACCCCTGTTGCTTTGCTCACTTCCACTGTAAAAGTTTCTGCTCCTCTTGTGATATTAATCTGGGCTGTTGAAACCGTGGATGGATTGAATGTAGTAATTATCTCCCCCTGCTTTGTAACTGAAAATCTGAGTTCGGCTGATGAAGTAAAACCGCCATCCCAATTAAATCCTCCAAACTGCACATCCTTGGGCAACCTACGCGTGGAGCCGACGACCAAAACTTTTGTTCCACCTTCGCAAGTTGGGCTATCTGCCACGCTCGGATTTTGACATTCAAAAATTTCGTAAGAGTTGCGCTTGGCTTGCTCATCGGGAAGCGTCCCATAATCCCTTCCATAAAACACTATAGCATAAGAATCAATTTGTGTCCCAGAAGCCCTGGGCGCCAGTGCATAATTTTTCGCCTCCAAGATAGCCGAGCGAATCTCGTAAGCAGTCAGTTTTAATTCATTGGTCCTTTGATATTGCCTAAGCAGAGGAATAGAAGCGCCAGTCAAAATAGTAATAATAAAAAGAGTAACCAGAAGTTCGATTAGAGTAAAACCAAAAGTTTTACTGTTATCTTTCATCTTTACTCTTTCATTATTTTTGCTCTTTTCTCTTTAATCTTTAATCTTATATTACCGTTCCCAAATACCATTCCAAAATCTTCTCTCCTAAAAATATTGTAACAAAAGTGGCTGTGATTAAAAATGGGCCGAAGGGAACTTGTGATTTTAAGGTTTTCCTTTTTGTGGCGATTAAAATAAGCCCAACGAAGGCGCCCAAGGTAAAGGATAAAAATAATGCCACCAAAACTTGCGGGTAGCCCAAGAGCAGCCCGGTCAAAACACCAATTTTAACATCCCCTTTGCCCATCCATTTTTCATGAGAAGGATAAACAAGTAAAGCGAAAAAACCGCCGGCGAGGGCAGCACCCAGCGCCGCATTAATGGGTAATGGGTAATGGGTAATGAGGATGTAAAATAAAGCCAGCCCAATGCCAATATAGGCAACAATATCTGGAATCATCTGGGTACGAAGGTCGGAGACGAACAAAATCACTAACAGACTACTGATTACTGCCAAAAAACCAAACTGTAGTGTTAAGCCAAATCTCCAATATAAAAACGAAAAAAGCAGACCCGTGAAAAATTCAACCAAAGGATATTGGAAAGAGATTGGCTTTTTGCAGGAACGGCATTTTCCGCCTTGAATTAAAAAACTGACCAAAGGAATCAGTTCAAACCATTTCAAAATTTTGCCACACTTTGGACAGCGCGACCTTCCGGCCAAAATTCCCCCCTCACCTTTCTCCAATCTCAAAATTACCACATTTAAAAAGGAACCAACAGAAAGGCCTAAGATAAAAAGTAAATACATCATTAATACAAAATCTTCTTCTATTTCTTCAAAAAATATGTGGTGTTGTCAAAATATAGTCTTAATAAGGCTCAGCCGGCGGATTCAACCACTGCCATGTACAGCGCGCAGTTTGGTCAGAATACGTCCCAGTAGCCGTAATTGTATCTGAAGAACCAGGAGGAGGAGCATCCAAAGAACAGAGTGGCCTGCCTTGACAAGTAGAAGGTAGGAAACCGTTCGTTCTGGTCCACCTTATTGAAGAAGCAGTAGGAGTAAAAGTTGCTGTAAAAGTCATAGAACCGCTAGAAGTTACCGTTGAAGTAGTGTCAGGGCTGCATGTCGCTGTAAAACCTGCTGGTGGTCCTGCTACTTCTTGACCTTTTCCTTCTGTGGTTGACGAAACTTGCCAGACAGAGCCAGGGGTGGTTGGTTTTTCAAGTGTGGCATATAGACTATAATCCTTGCCGCCGTTTATTGATTGATATTGGTAATGCTTTGCTGGCGCTTGGGGGTCGTCAGGAATCTTGTTCATATATTTGGGAGTGCCAGTTAAAACAGACAAGGCGGTTGGTAAATCAGCGAGTTGATCATTAGTGGTCGTTGGGTATTTCTCATTATCCTGATAATACATTGTCAATGCTCGGTGGAGTTGGGCTAAGTCGCTTTTTCTTCTGGCATCTCTGCTTCTTGCTCGGGTACCGGAAATAGAAGCCAAAATTATCGCAGCAAGAATACCAATAATGGCAATGACGACCAGAAGTTCAATTAAAGTAAAAGATTTTGATTTTTTCATTTATTTTCTCCTTTTTAGGAGGGACGCTCAGCGTCCCTCCGTTTTCCCATCAATTGGGTCTTAATCCGGGGTAATGGTGCATACCTTTGTTGTCGAATCACAATTTGGGTTTCCGGTATTAGTTTCTGTAGTGTAGGTAATTTTATAAGTACTCCCGTCCGCCGAACCATACTTATAAACATAGTTACCCGAGTTCGTTGGATCAGTAGGCACTTGTTTCATGGAACCACTACCAGTTAACAAACCACTCATCGTGGTCCAAGCCGTGGTTGTGGGGGTAGCTTGATCTCCGGCGACAGGATATTTATCATTTTCATTCTGGTATAACTCCAGCGCAGTCTTTACCTGTCTTATATCATTCGCTCTCCTCGCATCCCTTGCTTTTGCTCGGGTACCAGTAATTGACGCTAAAATCATCGCGGCCAGAATACCAATGATGGCAATGACAACCAACAACTCAATTAATGTAAAACCTTTTTTCATATTCCCTCTCTTATAACGAATTAAACTTATAACTAATTATTTATTTCTTTTGGCTGTATCGACCCGCCCCGTCAAATCGCGCCACGAACCGTGAACGAATAGTTCCCAAAAGGCGAGTGGCAAGATTGTTCGGGGACCCAGCCAATTTTTATCTAATCCTTCCTCCTTTGCTTTGTTTTATTTTTTAATTTTAAATTGTGTTTTTGATATTTTATTTTTTATTTTTTATTTTTTTATTGTATTTGCGCTAACTGGTAAATGGGCATTAAAATGGCGAAAATCAAAATTCCAACCCCTACACCAAGAATAACAATAATTATTGGCTCTATTAAAGAACCCATTGTTTTGGTTTTTTCATCTACGGAATTTTCATAAAAAACACCCATTCTATCTAAAATTTGGTCCAACGAGCCGCTTTGTTCGCCTACCCCGACCATCTGGGCAATAATGGGCGGGAAGTTTTTGTCTTTGGCAAGCGGAACAGAAAGTGGGATGCCCCTTTCCACTTCGCGGGCAATCTTGTACAAAGACCTTTTGTAAACCTCATTATCCATCACATCAGCCAGGGCGTTGAGGGCATCCAAAATAGGAATGCCTGTTTTAATGAGCAAAGTGAAGGTGCGGGTAAAGCGGGCCATGATGATATCTCTATTTATGCCCCCAAAAATGGGAAATGTTATCAGCAAATTATTCCACCACTGCATCCCTTTCTCTGTCTTGATGTAAAACCGGACGGCTACCACCACCAAGATTATCCCCAACAACACCCACCACCAGCCAGCCGCCAGAAAATTGGACGTCCAAATCACTGCCCTGGTTGCCCAAGGAAGTTGAGCGTTTGCCTCTTTAAAAATATCTTTCAGTTGAGGAACCACTTTAATCATCATTAAAGCACCAACCGCAATTAAAACTGTGAAGATAAAAGCCGGATATATCAAAGCACCTCGCACCTTCCCCCTAAAAGCGGCGTCTTTTTCTAAACGGTCGGCCAAAGAAAGAAGGGCCAAATCCAATTTTCCGGTTGTCTCGCCAGCCCTGACCACTGAAACAAACACTCTATCAAAAACATCCGGATGCTTTGCCATTGCCGAAGACAAACTATAACCAGCCTCAACATCTTTTACCACCTCGCCCAAAACATCCTGTAATCTTTTATTCCTTGTTTGATTGATGCAGACATTCAAGGCAGCGGTTAGGTGGATGCCGGCTGAAACCATTGTTGATAACTGTCGGGCGAAAAGTGCCTTATCTGCCACCTTGACCCGACCCAAAAAACTGAAGGCAGGCAAAACTGGCTTTGGGGAAAGTGAAATGACCTTCAGTCTATTCTCCCACAAAACCTGGGTTGCCGTCCGTTCGTTTTCTGCCTCTACGGTTCCTGAAACAATTTGTCCCTTTTCATTTTTGGCTTGGTAGATGAATGTAGCCACATTCCCTCGCTCCTCGTCTACCATCGCTAGCCGCTCAGACTTTGCGGGCCTGCTAATATCTTCGCAAATCTTTTATCTTTTATCTTTAATCTTTTCTCTTTTCTCTTTTATCTTTAATCTTTGCTCTTTTATCTTTAATCTTTAATCTAAATTGAGCTTCGCTCAATATACCATCATCTTTAACTGCTTTGGGTCTATTGCCCAAGTTAGGGCATCGTCAATGGTTATCTCTCCTTTTGAAACTAATTCAGCCAAAACCTTATCCAACGATATCATACCTTCTGTGGCCGATGTAGCAATCACATTGGGCAGTTGATGCGTCTTGCCTTCCCGGATTAAATTCCGCACAGCTGGATTGGCCACTAATATTTCACAAGCAACAATCCTGGCGCCAGAAACACGAGGAATTAATCTTTGGGAAACAACCCCGGTTAAGACATTGGCCAACTGCATCCTCACCTGTGTTTGCTGGTGGGGCGGAAAAACATCAATAATTCTATCAACAGTTTGGGCAGCAGAATTGGTATGCAAGGTTGTAAAAACCAAATGGCCTGTTTCGGCTACAGTCAAGGCTGTCTCCATTGTCTCCAAGTCGCGCATCTCACCAACCAGCACCACATCAGGGTCTTCTCTTAAAACCGCGCGCAAGGCACGGGCGAATGAATGAGTATCACTGCCCACTTCTCGCTGGGACACAATACACTTTCCGTGGTCAAAAACATATTCTATTGGGTCTTCAATGGTGACAATGTGGGCCTTGCGTTGTTGGTTGATGATATTGATTAAAGAAGCCAGGGTAGTTGATTTGCCGTGCCCAGTCGGACCAGTAACAATAACAAAACCTTGGGATGGCAAAGTAAATTTCTCTAAAATGGGCGGCAGGTTGAGTTGGGAGAGAGTTCTAATTTCTTTTGGAATTAAACGCAACGAAGCAGCAATATAACCCTTTTGAAAATAGACATTCACACGAAACCTGACCTTGCCCTGATAAGGAAATGAAAAATCAAGCTCCTTTTTCTCTAAAAATCTCTGCTGTTGCTCCTCGGTCATAAAACTTTTAATCAGCCGCTCTGCATGTTCGGGAGTTAAAACCGGCCTATCGGTTTGGGGATAAAGTTTTCCATCAATCCTTAAAACCGGGGAAACGCCTACTGTCAAATGCAAATCAGAAGCATTTTTTGATATTGCCAAATCCAAAAGTTGTCTGCACTCTGGGTCAGTAGGTAGTTTTTCAATTTGGATAAGTTGTTCCATAGTTGCTCCTTCACCCCGCTCAGCGGGGCTTCGGTCGCTTATTCTACTGCTATTACTCTCAAAACTTCATCATAGGTTGTTAAACCTTGTAAAACCTTTAATATGCCGTCCTGCTTCATTGTCAACATCCCTTCTCTTTGGGCAACCTCTTGAATCTCTGAAGACGGCCTTCTGCGGATTGCTAACTCTTCAATACTGGAACTCATCACCAATATCTCAAAAATTCCAATCCTGCCTTTATATCCATTATCACATTCATCGCAACCCCTCCCTTTTCGGAAAGAATATGGTTTTTTAATATTCAAACCTTCTAATGTTCCCTTGGGCATTTTGGCTACTTCTTTTTCAATCTCTGCAATAACGGCTGGAGTTAGTTTAGCGGGCTCTTGACATTTTGGACAGACCCTTCTTAAAAGTCGTTGGGCAATAATGGCATTAATGGCACTGGTGATCAAAAACGGCTCAACTCCCATATTAATCAATCGTGGCAAGGCAGAGGAAGCATCATTCGTATGTAAAGTGGTTAAAACAAGATGACCTGTTAGGGCGGCGTGGGTAACCAAAGAAGCAGTCTCCGCATCTCTAATCTCACCGACCATAATGATATTTGGGTCTTGACGAACAATTGAACGCAACCCTGTGGCAAAGGTGTAATTAATTTCTGGTTTAATCTGGGACTGGTTTATTCCTTCTATTTTATATTCCACCGGGTCCTCCAAGGTAACAATATTAACAGTGGGATTTTTAATACGATTGATGATTGCATATAGTGTTGTTGACTTACCACAACCGGTTGGCCCAGTGGCTAAAATGACACCGTGTGGCTTTCCAATTTCTCTGATTAAATCTTGAAAACCCTTGCCCTGCAACCCCAACTGCTCCAAGGTTAAGATGCCAAAGCCTTTGTCTAAAAGCCGCAAAACAGCCTTTTCTCCATTGGCCGTCGGCAAGGTAGAAACACGCACATCCACCTCCCGGCCACGAAATTTTAAGTCAAAACGTCCGTCTTGGGGGATGCGCTGCTCATCAATCTTTAACTTGGCCAATATCTTGATTCTTGAAACAATTGCAGGCTGAAGGTCTTTTGGGATATGAATCATATCTCTTAAAAGCCCATCAACCCGGTAACGGATTAGAAGTTCTTTTTCGTACGGCTGAACATGAATGTCTGTGGCTCTTTTTTGACAAGCAAAATTGATTAAAGCAGCGACGATTTTTGGAACATGGCCTGACTTAACGATTTCCTCTAATTCTTTTATGTCCGAGATGTCCTTTTTAAGCAGTGCAGTCATTTCTTCTTCAGGCGCGCTCACCTTTTCTATCACTATGCTGGGCTTCTTTGGCTTTTCTGGCTGTTCTGTTACTTTTTCAACCCTTACTTCGCTCAGGACAGGAATATTTTCATAACTTTTCAATGCCCTTTCTAAATCTTCTTCAGTGGTCTGGTATCTTTCAACTTTTAGACCTGTTCTTCTTTCAATAAAGTCTAAAATTTCTATAACCTTCGGGTCGCTGGGATTGACAACAGCAAATTTTAAAAGTTCATTAGGCGCATACCCAAAGACAAGCATCTTATATTTTCTCGCCACTTGCTCTGGTAATTTGGCCACAACTTTGTAAGGAAGTTCAATGCCGGCCAAGGTGATTTGAGGAATCAAGGACGGCTCCCTTTTAAACTGCACAGACGCCCTTTGAAAATCTGAGCGGGGAATGATGTAAAAAGAAGGAACAATTTTATTCTGGAGAAAAACCTGCTCCAAAACTGTTCTATTGTCGGACAATCTAAACGGGTCAACCACCCCAATTTTTATATAGCCGTCCTCTGCTCCAAATGGTATAATCTGTAGTTTCATGGCCACTTCTTTGGGAATCTTTGAAATAATATTATATGGGATTAATTGGGGCGGTAGATGAACTACTGGAATGTCGTATAATGTACTGTAGGCTAAGGCCAATCTTTCGTCCGAAACCCAACCGTTCTGCCAGACAACCTCTCTTTTGCTTTTTTGTAAACGTTCACTCTGAAAACTGATGTCTTTATATTGTGAAGGGGTTAAATAACCCTTTTTCAGCAAAATATCAAAAAGTTCCTCCTCGCTTTTGGACAAGGTGAGCAAGTTTTTCGGTCCTGTTTTTTTGAAAAAGGATAAAACCACAATTTTTACTCCCACACTACGCCCCTTCGGGGCTTCGCGTGGCACACAGTCTGCTTATATTTCGCGGTTGAGCCTCAATCTTGTCTTGGAACTGCGTAGTGTGCCCCGCGTAGGTTTACCGAAGTGGGGTTCATCTTTACTGAAACGGATTTTCTTTCCCTTGCTCGCTTTTGTCTATCGTGACAGGCAGGTTGCCAAACTGGACATAATTCCGCATCTGTTGTAAGACAGGACTTTTAAATGGCTCTTCTGTTATCTTCTGGGCTTCTGACACAATCACCTCCTCTTTTTTAGGCAAAACGGCCTTGATGGAAAAATAACCCAGAACGCCCAGATAAATCAGTAACGCCACTGCAACATATACTTTACTTGTCATCTTTCCTCCTTAATCACTAATGGTTACGAATGTTCTCGCGAATGTTCACGAATAATTTTTTACCAACTCGCCCGTCATCCGCATTTGATTCGTGATAATTTGTGATTTACTGTTGGTAATACGAAACCATATTGACGCTATAACTCATATTGCCACCGCCGCCGCCCGCAATATTGATAGAAACAACCGAGGTGGGCCTTAAATTCTTCTCCACATTCTGCAAAAAGGTAATAAACTGTGGATAACTGCCCTGAAGAGACAAACTATAAGATAATGAGGAAATACCTGTGGCTTGAGTAACTGTTGGAGAAATATTGGTAGAAGCGGTTGTCTGGGCTGTTGCAGAAGGGTTTTCTTCAGACGAGGTAGACGCAGCAGTTGCAGAAGATGAGGCTTGCTTTGAGGTGGGCGGGCTAAAAGAAGCAAGAGCCAAACCAGAATTGCCAACCAAACTTTCCGTAGAAACCAAAAGGCCGGGTATATCCTCACCTTTGGGTAATGCCTTTTGCATCATCTCTAAATCTGATTTTAATGTGGCTAATCTACTCTTCATACTGGAAAGGGTATCTAACTTCGTCTGCTTCTGAGTGTATTCTTCTTTTAGTTTGGCTAAACTTACATTTTGCTCGTGTAGCTTGCCTATAAGCGGCCGCAGACCGAACCAAATGAGCAAAAAAGTTAAAATAACGGACAAAATAGAAATCTCCAATGAACGTTTTTCTATAATCATTTTTGCTCCTTTGCTGCTTGAGAGGCGATATCCATACTTAATGAAAAAGAAATGCCCTTACCCCCGCCAAAAGAAAAACCAGTTAAGGTTGTGTTTCTAAATACTGGGTTGGCACTCTTGGGATTTTCCTTGTCGTGACTAAAGGCAATAATTGCTTTGGCCAAAGAGCTTAAAGAGGGAGCAGTAGCATCAATTTTTGCCTTGCCTGATTCATCAACAGAAAAATTACTTATAACAACATCTTTGGGAGTAATGTTGTTCAATTCAGTGAAAACATATGGCCATTTTTTCTTTTGGTTGAGGGCATTTTGGATGTTGTTGACAGCGCCAGAAAAAGCATTATAATCCCGCTCCAAATCAGAAAATGTTGCCAGTTGGCTGTCTAAGTCTTTAACCTTGCTGTCTAAATTCTTATAGGTGTTTTTAGCAGCCAAATACCAGCCACCCAAGCCCAACATTAAAACGAGGGTGAGAATAGAAGCGCCCAAAAGAAAAGACGCTGTCTTCGTCAACATCTCTTTTTCTAAATCAATTACCCCAGTCTGTTTAATTTTTGCGCTTATGTCATCCATTGCCCCTCCATTCCTTATTCCTTTTTAATTGTACAGATTAGTTTAAAGGCTGTCAATTATTATTTTACTAATTAAGTAAGTTTTGTCAACAGATTAAGATTAAAAATAAAAGATAAAAAAGTAAAAATACAGATTAAAGATTAAAAATCATCCTTTCAATGTGATAAGGCTTTTACCCAATATCTTACCTAATTGTTCTGCTTCATCTAATAGTTCATTAGTTTCTTTTCGATCCGATTTACCCACATCTCTTAATAAACATAGCCAAAATTTAGTTTCATTAGCCGATTTTAGAGCATGATTTAAGAAATTCTTAAAATCCTTTCGAGAACTTGATGCCTGCGCTTCGATAATATTTGCACCAATAGAAGTAGCGGAGCGGATCAGTTGCTTGACGATTATCTGAGTAGCCATATCTTTAGGTAATTTTTCAACAAATTTGATTATCTTTAAAGCAAATAGATACGCCCTTTTCTTTGCATCATTACCCTCACTATTTAATTTTTGATCTCTACTCTTCATCTTTGCTCTTTGCTCTTTAATCTTTAATCTTTAATCTTTATCTTTGCTCTTTGCTCTTTAATCTTTAATCTTTACATTACGGTGCGGCTTCTTGATAAAGTGCCTTAAATATCTCCCTAAACCCGGGCGGTGGGTTGGTGGCGAGGCGGGGGTCGTAGGAGAAGTTGCCGGATTGAGGAAGTTTGATGGTAGAGCCAGCGAGGAGACCTTTAAAGTTGAAAGAAGATAACCCAGCAGGAAAAGTAATATCACCTGTTGCAAAATAGGCGCCGAAAAGATTGGAAACACCGGATTGGACAGAAATAGCATCAGTGGCTGTATTAAGAACTATTATCCCCAAGGAAGGGTTATAGGCAGGATCAGTAGAATAACTGACATTTCCAGTAATACTTAATTTTTTACCACCATCTAAAATAATGGTGCCTTTACCTTGGAGGGTAACGCCACTCAAAATTTCTGTGCCCGTACCACTTAAATAATAAATCCATCCCTCGGGCGGTTGGGTTGAGGTATTGTTGTTCATATGGGTTATGGCATTTTGCACACTATTGATGTTCGGCACTGCATATTTTTTTAACCTACCTACTGCTTCACTAACCTTACCTTTTATCCCTTCCCAATTCGCCGGTGGGTTCATTGCATAATTTCCAATCTTCCACTTGCCAAAAACAGGGGCGCCACTACTTGTACTAACAATATCACCGCTTGAGGGGTTTGTAAGCGCGATTGACCCACCAAATATGTCGCCAGAAAAAGCAACTTTACATTCAACATAATTCGACACCCACTTCCTACTTCCAGGCACTACATTCCCCTGCCCATCAATAATATATATTTGGTTGGTAATCGTAGTATTACAGAGATTTCTACCTAAACTCACAAACATCGTAATTGTACCTTGTGGGTTCGAGCAGGCAGGATGATTAAGATCCCAAGTAACCTTATTATCTGACCGAGAATAATAATAGCAATAATTATAAGGGAATTCGGAATTAAAATATGAAACATCTTGAGGTAATTCATCAACAATTTTATAACCATCTGTACCAAAAGGATAACCCGAAATACCTGAATTATAAGTAATGGTGTAAGTTTTGAGATTGCCATCGTTAATAACAGGTGTAGCAAGGGGTGATTTATTGACAGTACGAGAAGGCCTAAGCGGCGCATCAATAACAATTCTCCCTCCTCCGCCACCGCCACATCGTTGATCGGACGTAGAACACTCATCAGATGTATATCCAGCTCCTCCTTTGGCCTGGATACGACCTCCATAACCCGCGAGTGAAACGGTATTAGTTTGAACATTCCAAGTAGTGCCGTCACCGGCTCCTTCTCCTCCCGAAACTATGGCTTGTCCACCAACGTTACTTTCCCATAAACCTCGGGATTTAATATAAATTAAACCTCCGGAACCACCACCAGAATATTCCGTTCCCGGCCCTCCGTTTGCATAAATACCTGCCCAAGGATAATTAGAATTATATTCAATCACTACGCCACTCGCAACATCTAATATTATACTTCCGCCTCCTCTTCCACCTGTATAATAGCGGTGGTGGTGACTGCCAAACAGATCACAATATTCGTGAATTCCGCCTCCGCCTCCAGAACCAAAAATCGCCGGAACTTCATTACTGTACAGGTCTAGTTCATTTGGAGCGGTCTGGGGGGTCTCTTTTGTGCCGTATGTACTTCCTCCCGCTGCTGAATACCATCCTCTACCAAATGCGCCTACGCCCCCGTAGCCACCTCCACCTCCCCCAATATCATCAGCAACTCCACAAGTCAAACTATGGGTATCTCCATCTCCTCCTCCTGGTCCGTAACCAGGTGTAACCTCATCAACCCCTACAACTACCCCCCCGGGGTAACCTTTTTCGCTCACATCAATGTAGCCGCCATCTAAAGTTAAATTACCGAGTATTTTTAATCTTAGCCCACCTATAAAAGGATGACTAGTGCCCCAACTAACATTTACCACCTGATCAATACGAGTCAGATTAGAAAGGTATTGAGACCAGGGTTCTTGTTCGTTTGGGAAAGGATTGGCAATAGACCGAAAAGCAAAATATTCGCCGCAAAGACCATTTACTCCTGTTTGAAAACCGCAAGTGCCCGTAGTTTTATCCTGCTTTAAAAACAATTGCGAATTAGGAAGTATATAGTTAAGCCCAGACCTGTCACTCATATAATAGCCAAAGAGTTCGATAAATGCATTTCCGCTCCCCTCTATATATTGAAGGTCAATTTCATAAAGGCCCGGAGAGAGTATATAGCCCGTGAATGTATAACCCGTCCAAGAATCGCTCCAGTTTGACCATTCTTGCCAATTTGCCCATGAGTCAGGCGAAACTTTTTTTAGTCTAATCTTAACCCCATTATCGCTATAGGTGCCTATCCCTTGATTAGCACCATTACTCGCGGGAAGCTCTACAAACCCTCTCCAACGGGCAGTAAAATTATCCTCCACGTTAAAAGGACTACCAGATCCCCAATTAAAGTTAATTTGAGAATCTATCCTTGACCGAGCCGGAGGACCTGAAAAAAGGTCACTAGGATAATGATTGGCAAAATATTCTCCACAAAGACCATTAGTTCCTGTCTGGGCCCCGCAAGTACCCGTAGTTTTATCTTGTTTTAAATAAAGCCAACTTGAAGGAACTAGAAAGAACTTTGCTTCGTCAGTGATATAATATAAATACATAAATGCCCCACCTATGCCTTCGTAATAATCAACTTCTATCTCGTATAACCCCGCACTTACTGATACTGACGGCCCATTGCTCCAATTACTATTACTCCAATTAGTTTCCGATGTTTTTCTCACAAGAATTCTTGCCTGATCGTCAGCGTAGGCATATAGTGTTGAAACGCCGGAAGGAATCTGGATAAACCCTGTCCAACGAATAGTAAAATAATCAGCGCTATATTCCATAAGTCCCTTTGTACTTACAGCCGAATGAGTTATCTTTCCACCATTTTTGAGCGTTACATCTTTAAAAGTATGCTCTCCATCTATTGTGACCGTCGCGCCATTTTCTACCGTAATATCTCCGCCGTATTGACTATAACCATAATCATAAGTTTTGTCTAAACCTATAAATGTATCGCTGCTAAAATCCGCTGCTTTTGCTGTTTGTGTTTTTTTATTTTGAAAAAAAGTCCGGCCAAAGAAGGAAGAATAAACAACAATCGCAATTAAAATCAAAAATGCCAAGACTTTTGGAAATATTTTTTTGAAAAGTATTTTCGGCCCCATCATTATTTATGTTCCACCTCACTTCTTACTCTTTATCCAATGATAAATCCAACCTACTGTCTCCTACTTGCCTCAAGCACTCTCTGTTGAACTTCTTGAGCAAAACTTATTGCTTGTTTTACTTCTTGTTTGGGATAATCTCTCGGAGCGCTAGGCGGGTATCTAGATTCAATGTAGTATTTATTCAAAATCTCGCAATTTTCTTCTAAATTTTTAAGAGAAGGATTAAATTTAAGACAATACTGTAATAATTGAGAAAGGTCGTGGGTCCTAAATTCGTCTTTAATATCTAATCCATTCAGAACGATAAAACCCTTTAAATATTTCTCTACTGCTTGATGGCAGTGAAAGCAAATTGTGTCCGAATGCCCCCCTTCTCTTTCTAATAAAACTGCGTCCTCTAATACTCGGTCGGCGGATACAAACCATTCACCAGCCAAGATTTGAAAATTACTTTTTTTCATATAAAGATTTCCCCTCACTAAAGATTCTTTTAACAAAGAAATCGCCTAAAAAAATTCTTTTTTTTACTTCGGCGGGGGTATATACAAGAATATCAACGGGTAGATTCCTGCCCCTGATAATTCTTTCTACGTCTGTAGTTCGAAAGCGTCTTTCTTTTTTAGAATTTTTTACAATAAACAAATCCACATCGCTCGATTTTTCCGGCTTGCCCCATGCATAAGAACCAAAGAGAATAATTTTCTCCGGCTTATATTTTTCTATAATTCTTTGGGTAATTTTTTGAATCTCTTGCTCTATTTCTTTAGTCATCTCAATCCTGGCACTATTTTATCTTACTTCTTATTCTTTCTCAAATGATAAATCCAACCTACTGCAATCATAAGCAAAAAAGCAACAATAGTCAAGAGTAAAAATATATCTCTGAAATTGGCAACCAAAGGATTGGTAGAGGCAGGCGCGAGTACATCTGCTTTAAGAACATTTTTTGAAAGAAAGAGTCCAAAAAGGATAGAAAGAGAAAGGGTAAAAAGGATAGAAATGGCAATGGCTGATTTG